>Ga0102926_1001203_pt1 | contig 15415 bp, 16 predicted proteins | sample SalPonR1_A_D2_MG_FD_78173 | JGI IMG/M metagenome (GOLD analysis project Ga0102926, IMG submission 78173) | Salt pond soil microbial communities from South San Francisco under conditions of wetland restoration - Salt Pond MetaG R1_A_D2_MG | ecosystem: Environmental > Aquatic > Marine > Intertidal...
ATGATGACCCGCAATCCGGTCTGCTGTTCGCGTCAGGACAGCTCGGATGCGGTACTTGCGCGCATGACCGACGGTCGCTTCCGCCACATGCCCGTGGTCGAGGATGGCAAGCTCGTCGGCATCGTCACCATAGGCGATGTGGTCAAGGCCCGCCTGCAGGAGCTGTCGATGGAAAAGGACGCGCTCGAAGGCATGATCATGGGCTACTAGGCCCGCACCTTCATCTGGCGATAAATACCTCGGGGGAGTCGCCGCTTGCGGCGACGGGGGCAGCGCCCCCATAGGGCGACATTATACCCGAGCGTCTTCGGCTTGCATTCCGCTGTGCAATATTGTTGCGTGACGCCCAAGCACAAAACGGAGCCGCCCCATGCGCATCGCCCTTTACCCCGGCACCTTCGATCCGATCACCCTTGGACATCTCGACATCATCCGCCGCGCGGCCCTGCTGGTGGACAGGTTGGTGATCGGCGTGGCGATCAACCGCGACAAGGGTCCGCTTTTCTCGCTCGAGGAGCGCGTCGCGATGATCGAGGCCGAATGCGCCAAGCTCACCGATCAGACCGGCACCGAGATCATCGCGCATCCGTTCGAGAACCTGCTGATCGATTGCGCCCATGATGTGGGCGCGCGGCTGATCGTGCGCGGGCTGCGCGCGGTGACGGATTTTGAATACGAGTTCCAGATGGTCGGCATGAACCGCGCGCTCGACAATACCGTCGAGACGGTCTTTCTGATGGCCGATGCCAATCACCAGGCGATCGCCAGCAAGCTGGTCAAGGAAATCGCGCGGCTCGATGGCGATGTCAGCAAGTTCGTGACACCCCCGGTGCGCGACAAGCTGTTGGCGAAATTCAAGTGATCGCCTGAACCGCTCAGCGCCAGAAGGCCAGCCATTCGATGAGATCGGACAGTTTGCGCGCCAGAAAGATCGTCGCCGACCAGTCATAGACCCAGAAATCGACCGCCAGCCCCGCAAGAATGAGGGCGCCAAGGGCGATTGCGATGGGATTGGTCATGATCCGGGGCCTTGTCCGCTCAGCGATGCGCAACATAGATGCCAGAAGGCGAGTGGGCTGTCACGCGGGATATGTGCGCAGCCCTTGCGAGGGCGCAGCCCATCCCGCGCGCTCAGTCAATCACCCCAGCCGGCCCATCGCCACGGCCACATCTGCCATGCGGCACGAAAAGCCCCATTCATTGTCATACCATGCCAGCACCCGCACCAGCCGCCCGCCCGTGACCCGTGTCTGCTCGGGCGCGAAGATCGAGCTTTCCTCGGTATGGTTGAAATCGATGCTGACCTTGGGTTCGGGATCATAGCCCAGAACGCCTTTCATCGGCCCGGCGGCGGCCGCTGCCATGATGGCGTTCACTTCCTCCGCGGTCACGTCCTTATGAGCCACGAAGGTCAGGTCCACCGCCGAGACATTGGGCGTGGGCACGCGGATCGCCGAGCCGTCGAGCCTGCCCTTGAGATCGGGCAGAACCTCGCCCAGGGCCTTGGCGGCGCCGGTGGAGGTGGGAATCATCGACATGGCGGCGGCGCGGGCGCGGTAAAGATCCTTGTGGCGGCGATCGAGCGTCGGCTGATCGCCGGTATAGGCGTGGATCGTGGTCATGATGCCCGAGTCGATACCGATCGATTCATGCAGCACCTTGGCCAGCGGCGCCAGGCAGTTGGTGGTGCAGGAGCCGTTCGAGATCATCCGCTCACCGGCCTGAAGATCGCCGTCATTGACGCCATAGACCACGGTGCGGTCCACGTTCTTGCCCGGTGCCGACAGCAGCACCTTGCCGGCGCCGCGCTCCAGATGCGCCTTGGCCTTGTCGCCGTCATTGAACTGGCCGGTGCATTCCAGCACCACGTCGACGCCCGACCAGTCGAGTTCGCCCATGTCATAGGTCGAGAACATCTGCATCTCGCCGCGCCCCAGGTCCATGGTGCCGTCGCCAAGGGTGATCTCGTTGGGGAAGCGGCCATGCACGCTGTCATACTTGATCAGGTGGGCGGCGGTTTCGAGCGGACCGGTGGCGTTCACCTTGACGACCTTGATGTCGTCGCGCCCGCTGGCCGCGATATGGGCGAGGGTGCAGCGGCCGATGCGGCCGAAACCGTTGATGCCGACGGTGATGGTCATGGCGATGCTCCTGTGAATATGATTGTGCGCGATATAGACGGCACGGCGCGCGCCTGAAAGGTCAAAATCGCCCGGGCGCGCGGATTCATCCCCGGATTGCAGCGCCATTTCAGTATGTTAGCGATAACGGTGCTGGCGGGCCGGGTTGACCTTGACTTGATGGCGCGAACGTTGGACCACTGGCGCGTGGTTGATCGGAGGGCCGGGTATGAGCGGGTTGATGGCATTGCTGGACGATGTGGCGGGGATCGCCAAGCTGGCGGCGGCGTCGGTCGATGACGTGGCCGGGCAGGCGGCCAAGGCGGGCAGCAAGGCCGCGGGCGCGATGATCGACGACGCGGCGGTGACGCCGAAATACATGCAGGGCTTCGCCCCGGCCCGCGAATTGCCCATGGTCATGAAGATCGCGCGCGCCTCGATCTTCAACAAGCTCGTGTTCCTGTTGCCGGCGGGGCTGCTGTTGTCGTCCTTCGCGCCTTGGCTGATCCCGCCGCTGTTGATCCTGGGCGGGGCCTATCTGTGTTTCGAGGGGGCCGAGAAAGTCGCCCATGCGCTTGGGGCGGGCAAGGGCCATGGCGGCCCGGATTCCAGCCACAGTGAGGGCGATGTGGCGCATCTGGAGGAAGCCAAGGTCGCGGGCGCGATCAAGACGGATTTCATCCTGTCGGCCGAAATCATGACCATCGCGCTGGCGGCCATCCCCGAAAGCAATATCTGGCTGGAGGCCGCGACGCTGGCGATGGTTGCGGTGGGGATCACGGTGCTGGTCTATGGCTCGGTGGCGCTGATCGTGAAGGCGGATGATGTCGGGCTGTTCATGGCCGAGCGTGGACGCTTTGCCGTTACCCGCGCGGTGGGGCGCGGGATTGTCCATGCGATGCCGGGCTTCCTGAAACTGCTGATGATCGTCGGTACCGCGGCGATGCTGTGGGTGGGAGGCTCGATCATACTGCACGCGCTGGCGGAAATGGGTTACACGGCGCCTTATGACTGGATTCACCATGTCGCGGTCGGGGCCGCAGAGGGTATGGGCGACTGGCAAGGCGTCGTTGAATGGGCCGTAACGGCTGGGATCGACGGGGTCTTCGGACTGGCGCTCGGGATGCTGCTGATCCCCATTGGCGTGAAGGTGATCAAGCCGCTCTGGACGCGCGTGATGCCCGCCTGAGCGGATGATGGCGCGCCAGCCTCTGACTGACGGGGCAAGCCCGCGCCGCGCTGCACCAAGACCGTTTGAGCAGCGGAAAACCCGATTTCCGTGCTAGGCTGCGCCTGCCTCATATTCAGAGGCGGGGGAGAAATTCATGAAAATCGCAGTCGTTCAGTATGCACCGGTCTATCTCGACCTTGAGAAATCCATGCAAAGGGCGGTTGAAATCGTCGCGGAGGCCGCGGGGCAGGGATGCGCCATGGTGGTGTTCCCGGAGACCTGGCTGCCGGGATATCCGACCTTCGTCTGGCGCTTGCCGCCCGGGGCGGGGATGGGCAAGACGGACGAGCTATACGCCCTGTCGCAGGCGAATTCGGTCGATCTGGGCAAGGGCGGGCTTGCGCCCTTGCAGGAGGCGGCGCGCGAAAGCGGCGTGGTCGTGGTGATCGGCTATCAGGAGATCGATTCCGGTGTCAGCGGCAGTACCCTGTTCAACAGCTGCGCGATCATCGACGCGGATGGCCGTCTGGCCAACAATCACCGCAAGCTGATGCCGACCAACCCTGAGCGGATGGTCTGGGGTTTTGGCGACGGCTCGGGGCTTAATGTGGTCGAGACGGCGGTGGGGCGCGTCGGCGCGCTGATCTGCTGGGAAAACTACATGCCGCTGGCGCGCTATGCGCTTTATGCGCAGAATATCGACATCTACGTGGCCCCGACATGGGATAGCGGCGCGACATGGCTGGCGACGATGCAGCATATCGCGCGAGAGGGCGGTTGCTGGGTCGTGGGATGTGCAACGGCGCTGGAGGCTGCGGATATCCCTGCCGGTATCCCTTATCGCGACGAGCTGTTTCCCAACGAGGACGAGTGGGTCAATCCGGGCGATGCGGTGATCTACAAACCCTTTGGCGGGGCGGTCGCGGGGCCGATGCACAAGGAAAAGGGTCTGCTCGTCGCCGATATCGACGTTGCGGCCGCGCGCGCATCACGGCGCAAATTCGATGCGAGCGGGCATTATGCGCGCCCTGATGTGTTTTCCTTGTCGGTCAACAGAGAGGCACAGCGGCCCGTGACCTTCGGCTAGATCAGAACGCCCCCATCGCAAGGCCCGCGGCAAGCGCTTGGCCAAGCTCGCCACAGGCGGTCAGTTCATGTTGCGGGATGGTCTTGGGGGCGAGGATCGCTTCGGGTGTCTGCGCATGGGTGCAGACAATCAGCGCCTCCTGCACGGGTTTGAGCCGCCAGCCCTGCGCGATGCGGGCGATCTGGCGGGCCGCGTTGGTGCCGTCGGACCCGGCGCAGATCATCTGGGCATAGGCGCGCCCCTCGATCCGGCCCAATAAGGGGTAATAGCAGCGATCGAAGAAATCCTTCATCACGCCGGAGATGGCGGCGAGGTTTTCGGGTGCGCAAAAGAGATAGCCATCGGCGCGCAAGATGTCATCCGGCCCGGCGTGATCGGCGGCAAGGAGGCGGCTGTCGGCCTCGGTGCGCGCCGCCTCATGCGCGGCCTCGGCCATCTGGCGGCTGCCGCCAGTGCGCGAATGATAGACGATCAGAAGCTCTGTCATGCGGGAGACGGTAGCGGCGGGGCGCGCACAAGGAAAGAGGCGCGGGCAGGCGGGAGGCGCGTGTGAGCGCCTCCCGCAGCGTCATTCTCAGAGCAGCGATTTCACCTTGTCGGCGACGGCTTCGGCGGTGATGCCGAATTTTTCGAACAGGGTCTCGGCCGGGGCCGAAGCGCCAAAGCTGTCCATGCCGACGAAACCGGCCTTCTGTTCACGTCCGCCCTGGCCCAGAAGCCAGCGATCCCAGCCCTGCCGCATCGCCGCTTCGACGCCGACGCGCACCGCGCCGCCGGGCAGCACGCGCTTGCGATAGGCGTCGTCCTGCGCGGCGAACAACTCCATGCAGGGCATCGAGACGACACGGGTGCCGATGCCTGCGGCCTCGAGCATGTCGCGGGCGGCCATCGCAACGGAGACTTCCGAGCCGGTGGCGATCAGGATCGCCTGCCGTTTGTTCTGGGCATCGGCCAGAACATAGGCGCCCTGTTCGGTGAGGTTCTTGTTCTTGTGCTCATGGCGCAGCGTCGGCACGCCCTGGCGCGTCAGCGACAGCACCGACGGCGTATCCGTGGAGCGCAGCGCGATTTCCCAGGCCTCGGCGGTTTCCACCGTGTCGCAGGGGCGGAACACCCAGGTGTTGGGGGTTGCGCGGCTGATGGCCAGATGTTCGACCGGCTGGTGGGTCGGGCCGTCCTCGCCAAGGCCGATGCTGTCATGGGTCATGACGAAAACCGTGGGCACCTTCATCAGCGCCGCAAGGCGCATGGCCGGGCGGGCGTAGTCGGTGAAGCACATGAACGTGCCGCCATAGGGGCGGATGCCACCGTGCAGGGCCATGCCGTTCATCGCCGCCGCCATGCCGTGTTCGCGGATGCCCCAATGAATGTAACGCCCCTTGCGGTTATCAACGTCAAAGACGCTCATGTCGCCTGAGCGGGTGTTGTTGGAGCCCGACAGATCAGCCGAACCGCCCACGGTTTCGGGCATGATCGGGTTGACCACTTCGAGCACCATTTCCGAGGATTTGCGGGTGGCCACCTTGGGCTGTTCTTCGGAGACCTGCTTTTTCAGCGCCTTGATGCGGGCCGAAAGGGATTTCGGCGCCTCGCCAGCGAAGATACGGGCGAATTCCTTTTGGCGGCGCTCGGAGGCTTCACCGAGGCGGGCATTCCATGCGTCGCGCTCGCCAGCACCGCGCGCGCCGATGGTTTCCCAGGCCGATTTCACGTCGGCGGGCACCTCGAAGGGGCCATGGGGCCAGCCATAGGCCTGTTTGGCGGCGGCCAGCTGATCGGGGTCGGTCAGCGCGCCGTGACCCTTGGAGGTGTCCTGCGCGGCATGGCCAAGCGCGATATGAGTCTTGCAGGCGATCATGCTGGGCTTGCGCGATTTGCGCGCGGTGGTGATCGCGGCATCGATGGCCGCCGGGTCGTGCCCGTCGATTTCCAGCACCTGCCAGCCCGACGCGCGGAAGCGTTTCACCTGATCGGTGCGATCCGAAAGATCGACCTTGCCGTCGATGGTGATGCTGTTGTTGTCCCAGAACACGATCAGCTTGCTCAGCGCCTGACGCCCGGCGATGCCGATCGCCTCGTGGCTGACGCCTTCCATCAGGCAGCCGTCACCGGCGATGACATAGGTGTAGTGATCCACCAGCTTGCGCCCGAAGCGCGCGCGCAGCATTTCCTCGGCCATGGCGAAGCCGACGGCGTTCGATATCCCCTGGCCGAGCGGCCCGGTGGTGGTCTCGATCCCGGAGGCGAGGAAGTTTTCCGGATGCCCGGCGGTCTTGGCGCCCCATTGGCGGAAATTGCGGATCTCGCCGAGCGTGATGTCGCGGTTTCCGGTGAGGTAGAGCAGCGAATACAGCAGCATCGAGCCATGCCCCGCCGACAGGATGAACCTGTCACGGTCGGGCCATTCGGGGGCGGCAGCGTCGAATTTCAGATGTTTTTCGAACAGCACCGTGGCCACGTCGGCCATGCCCATCGGCATGCCGGAATGGCCGGAATTGGCGGCATGCACCGCATCCAGCGTCAATGCGCGGATGGCGGCGGCCTTGGTCCAGTGATCGGGATTGGCAGAGCGCAGGGCAGCGATATCCACGGGGATCTTCCTTTGAATTGGCTATCTCTGGGCGCTCAATATCAGGACGGGGTCAAAGATCAAGCGCGCCCGGTGCGATCTGCGCTAAGGGGGCGCAATTCCTGCAGGGTTTCGCTAAACTCGGGTCCAATCCGGCAAAACCGCGATTCGCGCGCGACGCGGGGCCGGCAAAGAACCGCAAGAAGGGGCGACGCCATGAGCGACATCGACAAGCTTCAACGCCGTATCACGGCGGCGCTGGACCGGATCGCGCAAGGTCTGGAGCAGCAGGGCACAGGTAAGGGGCAAGCAGCCGCGCCCGGCGAAATCGAGGAACTGGAAGCGCAGCTTGAGGATGAGCGGCTGGCCAATGCCCAGCTGGGCGAGCGGGTGCGCAAGATGAAGGAACAGCTGGCCGGGCTGGAAGCCGCCGCCGCCGGGGCACGCAGCGAGACGACTGCCCGCATCGAGACGCTGGATCAGGAGCTTCAGTCGCTGCGCAAGGCCAATCAGCAGCTGCGTGAATCCAATGAGTCGCTGCGGGCCGCCAATAGCGAGGGTGTGGGCGAGCCGCATCTGATCAACAAGTCGATGCTGGCCGAACTGGAAGGGCTGCGCGCCAGCCGCGCCAGCGACCGTGCCGAGGCCGACACGATCCTCGCCGAGATGGGGCGCGTCCTGAGCGACGGCCCCGGTGACGAAACCCGACCGGAGGATGCGTGATGCCCGAAATCGAGATTCAGATCGGTGGTCGCAGCTTCGACGTGGCCTGTCAGGAGGGCGAGGAAAGCTACCTGAGGGCCGCCGCCAAGCTGTTGGACGAGGAGGCCTCGGTGCTGAGCGCCCAGATCGGCCGCATCCCCGAGGCGCGGCTGTTGCTGATGGCGGGGCTGATGCTGGCCGACAAGACCGCCGGGATCGAGGACAAGCTGCGCCGGATGGAGGATCGCATGGCCGAAAAGGAGGCCGAGCTCGATCAGCTGCGTAATGCGCCCGCGCCCGCGCCCCAGACCATCGAGGTGCCGATCGTGCCCGCCAGCGTCAACGAGGCCATGGCCGAGATCGCCGCGCGCGCCGAGGCGCTGGCCGATCAGGTGGGCGCGCCTGCGTCGGGCAGCGGCGACTGATGCGAAACCCGCGCCGCTGCGATTGACCAGCGGCGCGAACCCTGTCTAGATGCGCCCGATATGACAGGGAGCATTATCATGAAATTCGGTTCCATCACCGCCGCGGCCATGCTGGCCGCTCTGACCGCTTTGCCCGCCGGGGCGGAGACCCGCGTGACCTATAAATCCGCCAAGACCGCCTCGTCCTATTACCAGATGGGCGTGCAGATTGCCGAAGCGATGCAAGAGGCATCTGATGGCGAGATCAGCGTCACCGTCGAGGAAAGCCAGGGCTCTGTGCAGAACGTCATGGAAGTGCGCGCGCGCGGCGCCGATTACGTCTTCACGACGCCCCCGGCGCTAGTCGGGCTGGCGCAGGGCGGCAAGGCGATGTTCGAAGGCAAGGGCGACCCGGCCTTTGACGAGATCCGCGCGCTGTTCCCGATTCCCTCGCTGACCATGCATTTCGTGATGTCCGCCGAAAGCGGCGTCACCGGCTTTGACGACATGGCAGGCAAGACGATCCTGCTGGGCAAGGGCAGTTTCGGGGCGCGCGAGGGTGAGAAATATCTCGGGCTGTTCGGTGTCGCCGACGAGGTCGAGATTGCCGATGTCGAGCTGAGCAACGCGGTCCCGGCGCTCAAGAACGGCCAGATCGACGGTTTCGTGACCGCTGGTTCCTGGCCCGCGCCCAACGTGGTCGAGGCCGCCGCCTCGACCGGGGTCACGGTGCTGTCGCTCAGCGACGAGCAGATCGCGGAAACCAAGCGCACCAAGCTGGTGATCCCGGCGGGCACCTATGCCGGGCAGGACGCCGATATCGCCACCACCTCGCTGCCGGTGGCGGCCTATACCACCACCAAGATGGATGACGAGACCGCCTATCAGCTGACCCGGACCTTTTGGGAAAGCCAGGAGCGGCTTGGCAAAAGCGCCGCCTGGTGGAAAGGCGTCGATGCCGGGCTGATGGAGAACATCACCGGCAAGATCCACCCCGGCGCGCAACGCTATTACGAAGAGGCCGGGATCGCCCTGAGCGACGCGCAGAAGTGAGCCTGACCGACACCGAAAGCCCCGCGCCAGCCGGTCTGGCGCGGGTGTTCTGGGCCAGCTTCGCGCTGGCCTCTGTCGTTTTCCATATCGGTCTCGTCTTCTCGGGCCTCGTGCCCAACCTCGTGAGCCGCCCGCTGCACCTTGTGTTCGTGCTGCCCTTCGTGCTGGTCTGGGGGCGCGAGGGTCATGCGCGCAGGAGCGGCCTCTTGCTGACGGCGCTTGGCGTCGGGGCCGCGCTCTGGGTGGCCTTCAGCCATAACGCGCTGGCCGATCAATACGGTTTCCTGGAAGGGCAAGGGCAGGTGATGATCGCGATCCTGCTGATCTGCGTCGTGCTCGAGGCGGCGCGGCGCGCGATCGGCTGGCCCTTGCCGCTGGTCGCGGCGGCGGCGCTGCTCTATGGGCTGTTCGGCCAGCATATTCCGGGCCGCTTCGGCCATTCCGGCACGCCGCTTGAAAGTTTCCTCGGCACGCTCACCATCGCCGAGGGCGGGCTCTGGGGGTCGCTGACGGCGGTGTCGGTCAATGTGGTGGCGATCTTCGTCATCTTCGGCGCGGTGCTGAATGCGGGCGAGGCCGGTCAGGGCTTCATGAATGTCGCCGCCGCCGCCGCGGGGCGGCTCAGGGGCGGGGCGGCCAAGGTCTCGGTGCTGAGCTCGGCGCTTTTCGGTTCGATCTCGGGCTCGGCCTCGGCCAATGTCGCCTCGACCGGAGCGATCACGCTGCCGGCGATGGATCGGCTGGGGTATCCCCGGCGCATCGCCGGCGCGGTCGAGGCGGTGGCCTCCTCGGGCGGACAGATCATGCCGCCATTGATGGGGGCCGGGGCCTTCGTGATGGTTGAACTCACGGGCACGCCCTATACGGCGATCATGGCGGCGGCGGCGCTGCCTGCGGCGCTTTACTTCTGGGCGGTCTGGATAGGGATCGACGGCTATGCGCGCCGCTTCGATCTGAGCGGGCTCGCCGCCAAGGACCGCCCGGCCTTGCGCGATGTGGCGATCACCTCGGGCTTTTTCCTCGTGCCTTTCGCGCTGCTGTTATGGGGAATGTTCGCGCTTGGCGTCACGCCGCAATATGCCGCGTGCCTGGCGATCTTCGCGGGTGCGGCGCTGTTGCTGACGGGGGGCGCTCTGCGGCTCGACCTTGGGCGCGCTGCGCGACGCGCAGAGACCGCGATCCTGACGGCGGGGCGGCAGGTGGCGCTGATCGGCTCTATCATCTTCTGCGCCTCGCTGGTGATCGGCGTGCTGGGGGTCACGGGGCTCGGGGTCAAGATCACCTCGCTGATCCTGTCGGCCTCGGGCGGGCTCCTTTGGCCATCCCTGCTTCTCACGGCCTTTGCCTGCCTCATTCTGGGCATGGAGGTGCCCACGACGGCGGCCTATGTGATCTGTGTCTCGGTGGCGGGGCCTGCGCTGATCGAGCTGGGAATGGATCCGCTTCAGGCCCATCTTTTCGTGTTCTGGTATGCGCTTCTCTCGACGATCACGCCGCCGGTCTGCGGCGCGGTCTTCATTGCCGCGGGCATGATCGGGGAAAACTGGCTGCGCGTGGCGCTGACCGCCATGGCGCTCGGAGTCGGGCTCTACCTCATCCCGCTTGGCATGGTGGCCAACCCGGACCTCATCGCGCTGGCCCAATCCCCCGGCGCGGCGCTGTCGGCGGCGCTCAAGATCGGGATCGGCCTTGCCATGGTCAGCTGGGCGCTGGTGCGGCGCAAGGCGCTCTGGCTGCGTGGCGGGGCGCTGGCGGGTGGGCTTCTGGCGGTTCTCTGGCCGCTCTGAAACGCCGCCCGGCCGCGCAGTTCATCTGGCCGAAAATACCTCGGGGGTGAATTGGCCGAAGGCCAAGAGGGGGCTGGCCCCCTCCTGTCGCGCGCTCAAGGCGCGCAATGCCTGCTCGTGGATCAGGCGTTGGCTTCGCGGATCTTCTCGGCGGCGTCTTTGTCATAGGTGACGGCGTTCTGCTCGAACAGCTGATCAAGCTCGCCCGAGAGGGTCATCTCGGTGATGATGTCGCAGCCGCCCACGAACTCGCCCTTGACGTAAAGCTGCGGAATGGTCGGCCAGTCGGAATAGTCCTTGATGCCCTGGCGGATGTCCTCGTCGGCCAGCACGTTCACGTCCTGGTAGCTCACGCCCATGTAATTCAGAACACCCGCCACGCGGCTGGAAAACCCGCATTGCGGCATGTCCCTGGTGCCTTTCATGTAAAGCACCACGTCATGGCCCTTGACGGTTTCTTCGATGCGGTTCTTTGCGTCGGTCATCATGTGCCTTTCAGGTCTGGTCTTGCCCGCTTTTAGCGGGCGTCTGGTTTTCGGTTTCGGTCTCGCTATCGGTTTCGGGCGGTGTGTAGCTGGGTGCGTCCTCGTCTATGTCATAGGCCGAACGCTTGTTGTCCGAGCGACCATGCACCATCCAGCGGCGGTATTCCAGCCAGCCCGCGCGCAGGAAAATCAGGACGAAGGGGATCAGGGCAATGATGATCACCGGCTGGGCGACGAGGTTCGCGACATCGCCCGTTTCGAACGGGTTCTGCGGTAGTTCGCCCTGTGTTGACAAGCGTGGCTCTCCTTGGGGTCATGGCGGCGGGCGTCTGGTCATTGTGTTTCGTTGCGATTTGGCTTTTGGGCGCTTGCGGGCACGAAGCCGCGGGCATATTGCTGCGGGTCGCGGGTGACGCGGATCACCCCGCCATGGCCGCCCCCGGCGCCGCCCGAGGCATAGCCGATATCGACCAGCTGATCACCCTGACCGGGGTCGCAGCCACGCGCCGGTTTGCGCTCCGACACGGCCCGGCTGCGCGCCAGGGCCGCCACGAGGACGATCACGGCGACAAGGCCAAGGATGACCGGCAGCGCCTCCATCGGGTCAGTCGGGCGCCTTGGTGGTCAGCGCCAGCGCGTGCAGATCGCCATTGGCCCCGTCCATCTTGCCCTTGAGCGCGGCATAGACGGCGCGTTGCTGCTGCACGCGGTTCATGCCCTTGAACGAGGCGTCGATCACCTCGGCCGCGTAATGGTTCCCGTCGCCGGCCAGATCGGTGATGGTGATGCTGGCCTCGGGAAAGGCGGCGCGGATCAGCTCCTCGATTTCCTGGGCTTGTATCGGCATCGGCGCGTCTCCTTCGTTGGGTCTGTCATGGATGTAGAACGCGAAAGGGGTCTGTGCAAGATGCGGGGGCGGCGCGCCCTGGGCCGACGTACCGTGAAGGGTCAGGCGAAATGCGCGGCGAAACCGTTGCGGAAGACCTGCGAAAGCTCTGCCAGCGGCGCCTCGGCGCCGCCGATGCGCACCGCGTCGCCGGTAAAGCGCCCGACGCTCTGGATCGACACGCCGGCGCGCCCGGCCTCGATCATCAGCGCCTCGGCCTGGTCGAAATTGCACGCGATGAGATAGCGCCCCTGATCCTCGCCAAAGAGAACGGCGGTGTCGGCCTCGTCAAGATGCACGCCGACGCCCGCCGCCTCGGCCATCTCGAAGGCGGCCAGTGCCAGCCCGCCATCCGAAAGGTCGGTGCAGGCCTTGATCAGCGCATGGTTGGCGCGGATGAAATCGCCATGGCGTTTTTCGGCCTCCAGATCGACCGGCGGCGCGTCGCCCTCGACCCGGTTATAGACCTCGGCCAGAAGTGCGGATTGCCCCAGATGGCCGGTGGTTTCGCCCAGCACCAGCGCCACATGCCCGTCGCGCACGTCGCCAGTGATCGCGGTCTCGGGGTCCCGGATCAGGCCCACGGCGCCGATGGTCGGGGTGGGCAGGATCGCCTGACCGTCGGTCTCGTTATAAAGCGAGACATTGCCCGAAACAATCGGCATGTCGAGCGCCGAAACCGCGGCGGCGATGCCTTTGATCGCGCCGACGAACTGGCCCATGATCTCGGGTTTTTCGGGATTGCCGAAATTCATGTTGTCGGTTGTCGCCAGCGGCAGCGCGCCAAGGGCGCTCAGGTTGCGATAGGCTTCGGCCACGGCCTGTTTTCCGCCCTCGACCGGGTTGGCCTTGACGTAGCGCGGGGTCACGTCCGAGGTGAAGGCCAGCAGCTTGTCGGTGCCATGCACGCGGATGAGGCCCGCGCCCTGGCCCGGTGTGCGGGCGCTGTCGGCCATGACCATCGTGTCATATTGTTCATAGACCCATTGGCGCGAGCAGTAATTGGGCGAGGCCAGAAGCGCGCGCAGCCCGTCGATCGGGTCGACGCCCGGCACGCTGGCGGGGTCGAGCGGTTCCGCCGGGTCGGTTTCCACCCAAGGGCGGTCATATTCGGGCGCGTTGCCCGACAGCGCCTTGAGCGGCAGGTCGGCCTTGACCACGTTGTTATGCATGATGAGGAAGCGGTCTTCGGGGATGGTCTCGCCGACGATGGCGAAATCGAGGTCCCATTTGTCGAATACCGCCTTGGCCTCGGCCTCTTTTTCGGGACGCAGGACCATCAGCATCCGTTCCTGGCTTTCCGACAGCATCATCTCGTAGGCGCTCATGGCGTCTTCGCGGCAGGGCACGTCCTCGAGATTGAGGCGCACGCCCAGATTGCCCTTGTCGCCCATTTCCACGGCCGAACAGGTCAGGCCTGCCGCGCCCATGTCCTGGATCGAGATCACCGCGCCGGTGGCCATCAGTTCCAGCGTCGCCTCCATCAGTCGCTTTTCGGTGAAGGGGTCGCCGACCTGGACGGTGGGGCGCTTTTCCTCGATGGTTTCATCGAATTCGGCTGAAGCCATGGTCGCGCCGCCAACCCCGTCGCGCCCGGTCTTGGCACCAAGGTAGACCACCGGCATGCCGACGCCCGAGGCGGCCGAATAGAAAATCTTGTCGGCATCCGCCAGGCCGGCGGCAAAGGCATTCACAAGGCAGTTTCCATTATAGGCGGGATCAAAGCGCACTTCGCCGCCCGCGCAGGGCACGCCAAAGCAGTTTCCATAGCCGCCGATGCCTTCGACAACGCCATGCACGAGCTGGCGCGTCTTGGGGTGCTCTGGCTCGCCGAAGCTGAGCGAGTTCATCGAGGCGATCGGGCGCGCGCCCATGGTGAACACGTCGCGCAGGATGCCCCCGACGCCGGTCGCGGCCCCCTGATAGGGCTCGATATAGGAGGGGTGGTTGTGGCTTTCCATCTTGAATATCACCGCCTGCCCGTCGCCGATATCGACGACGCCAGCGTTCTCGCCGGGGCCGCAGATCACTTGCGGGCCGCTGGTGGGCAGGGTGCGCAGCCATTTCTTGGAGGATTTGTAGGAACAGTGTTCGTTCCACATGGCGCTGAAGATGCCCAGCTCGGTAAAGGTGGGTTCGCGACCGATGATCTCGAGGATCAGTTGGTATTCGTCGGGCTTGAGGCCGTGGGCCTCGATCAGCTCGGGCGTGACTGCCGGTTCCTGCATCTGATTGAAATCCCCCTGGATGGTCCGGGTGTCTCTTTAGTGCATGGCGCGGGCCGGGGAAAGGGGGCGGCGAACAGCGCTTGACCCGCAGTGGCAATTGGCGTTGCAATGGTGCGTCAAAGTCGGAGAACAGATGGAAATCGTGGAAAACCCCTGGCGGGGAAAGGGCCTGCCCGAGGATGTGCTTTCGGGTGCGCCCTGGCCAAGCGTCGATGCGGATGCGCCCGAGGCGCTGCTGGCGCAATGTCCGGTGGCCGGGGAAACCCCGCTGGTCGAGGTCGCGGGGTTCGGTGCGCGCCTTTGGGTCAAGGACGAACGCGGGCGCATGGGGCTTGGCAGCTTCAAGGCGCTTGGCGCGGCCTATGTGATCGCCCATGAGGCGGCGGCGCAGGATAGGGGCGATGGCGGTGCGGACATGTCGCGTGCTCTGGAGGGGCGCACATACATCACCGCGAGCGCGGGCAATCACGGGCTGTCGGTGGCCGCGGGCGCGCATGTGTTCGGTGCGCAGGCAGTCATCTACCTGTCGGACACGGTGCCTGACAGCTTTGCCCAGAGGCTGAAGGCCAAGGGCGCCGAAGTGGTGCGCGCGGGGCGCGACTATGAGGCCAGCATGGCGGCGGCGGCCCAGACTGCCGAGGATCAGGGCTGGACGCTTTTGTCGGACAGTTCATGGCCGGGATATTTCGATCTGCCGCACCGCTTGATGGAGGGCTATCTTGCCATGGCCGCCGAAGCCGCGCGCCAGATGCCCGCGCCGCCCACGCATATCCTTCTTCAGGCCGGTGTCGGTGGCTTGGCGGGTGCCTGTGCGGCCTATTTTCGAAAGGTCTGGGGCGCGGGGCCGCGGATCGTGGTGGTGGAACCCGACGCGGCACCGGCGCTGATCGGCTCGATCCGGGAGGGGCGGCCGGTGGACAGCG
>Ga0102926_1001204_pt1 | contig 15411 bp, 14 predicted proteins | sample SalPonR1_A_D2_MG_FD_78173 | JGI IMG/M metagenome (GOLD analysis project Ga0102926, IMG submission 78173) | Salt pond soil microbial communities from South San Francisco under conditions of wetland restoration - Salt Pond MetaG R1_A_D2_MG | ecosystem: Environmental > Aquatic > Marine > Intertidal...
AATTCAGTTAAGTTAGACCAAAATAAAAGTTGCATTTGAATATAAGTAATATGTTCTACTTATTTTTAATAATAACTCTTCTTTTTCAGTTGGTCAAAAATTATTCTAATTTTCTGGATAATACTGTTTCACCTTTAGTTTAAAGTAATCCAAATCATGATAACCAAAAAAAGTTATTTTATTTTCTTTTAATTTATTGATTAATCCCTCTAATATTAAAGTATGGATTAAATGAAGTGTATAATCAACAATATCATACAAGTATTTATTCAATATCTTTGCAAACTTTTTAAATGGTTTAATACTTGAATATTTAATCTTACTAATATATTTATTTAAGGTTTTTTCATTATATAGGAAAGTATAGTTTTTCGGAATTATGAATAACTTTTGCAGAAAGATATTATACCAAAAGATACCCGAACTATGTTTAAAATAAAATAGATATTTTTGGATAATGATATCTGGGAACATTTTAAAACAGACTATCTATCTAAAAAAGTCCTTAAGGATATGATAGCAGATATTGTTTAACAGGTGGAGAAAAAGACGGGTTGTGGTGATCCTAGAAATGTTTACATACTCTATAGATGTGTGAAGAACATATTGTAGTTTTATCTGTAAGAGCTGCTTTTGTCCTAGTTATGGTAAGAGATATGTAGATAATTGGGTTGAAAGTCAGGTAGATAAGATATTGGGGGTAAAGCCATAGGCATTTAGTATTTACAGTACAGAAAAACTGAAAGGCCATATCTATTGGAATAAAGATTTGATAAAAGAGATGAGTGATAAGGTAAGAGAATTAATTGAAATAGGGGTAATAACAGCAGTTAATACTTTATTAGCAGAGGGAGCTTTAAATAAGTTTAATCAATAAAAGGAGATGATATACATATCCTATGAGTATTTAAGAAAAGCCTGGCAGAAGGTGCTTTTAGATATATTCAGAGAATATTTTCCAGAAGATAAAGATATACAAATATTAATAACTAATCTATACAGTAAGTATAGAGATGGTTTTTATGTTAATGCAGAGAGCAAGATAACTAGTGTAAGGTATGCTGCCTGCTACATAGGAAGATTTTAGCTAGGCCCTTTATTTTAGAATATTGTATATTAGAGTATGATGGTAAGAACGCAAGTTTTTTATATGAGAGCCATAAGACAGAAAGTTAAAAATACCGGGAATTTCATTGAATTTTATTCCATTCCCCCCCAAAAAGAAGAGTGATATGAATGTAAATGTCCAAAGTGTGGAATGATAGATGAAGTTCTGGATTTGTTGTAGATAAGTTTGCTATAAATAAGAAAACCGAACAAGGAGAAAGTCCAGAATTGCCATGTCCGAGATGCAATAAAGGGAATGAAATTTGTTAAGATTATAAAAGAATGATCCCCACTATAAGAAGAAAAGTGAATTCCAATTATATTAAGGTGATCGTAGGGTATTTTTTTATAGGGAGGAAATAACATTATATTATCGAATATATTAAGTACCTTTAATCATCTAGAAAAAGAGGTGAATAAGATGGCTCTGACTGTTAAAAAAGCTTTAAGTTTACCGGCATTTAAGGGAACAGGAGTTGTTGCCGGTAATAACAAAATAAACAATGAGATAAGATGGGTTCATATCGGTGAAAGTGTCAATATGGCTGAATGGTTAAAAGGTGGTGAATTACTGTTAACCTGTATCCACAGGATAAAATCTAATAGAGAGAGTCAGGAATTATTTCTGGAGACACTGGCCTGGAAAGGTCTTGCAGCAGTAGGGATTGAACCCGGGTATTATTTTAAAAATATTCCGGAATGCATGAAAGAAAAAGCAAATTCATTACATTTGCCTCTCCTGGAAATACCACAGGGACAACCATTTATTGAGATTTCTGAACAGGTAATAAGTGAGATTTTAAATACAGAAAGTTCTGGTCATAATGGAATTTGTGAATTAAAAAATGAACTTGAACAAAAATTATATATAGCGGTAAAAAAAGGTTTATTTAATAAAGCACATGCAATTATAAATAATGTTTTTTATATACTGGAAGATGAACATATTAATGATGCCCGTCTTAATTACTACCTTCAGAAGATGCTTTATGTTATCGCCATGGCTGCTATTGAGATAGGAGCAAATCCGGGAGTAGTTTATAATCTAAAATACACGATTAAAGAAAAAATAAATAATTTGAAGAATAAAGCAAATAATTATAGCTTTTTAAACTCTGTTTTTTCAGATTACCTTATTCTTATAGATAAAAATATAAATAAACATAATAATAAATATGTACAAAAAACAATAAGATATTTACAGAATAACTATCAACAAAAAATATTTTTATCAGATCTGGCAGAGCAAGTATATTTAAGCACCTCTTATTTAAGCAAATTATTTAAAAAAGAAGTCAATAAAACAATAACAGAGTTTTTAACAGAAATAAGGCTCGAAGAAGCAAAGAGTTATCTTATAAATTCTAATTTACCTCTAAAGAATATCTCAGAAAAAGTTGGATTTAGTGAAGTCAGTTACTTTAATAAAGTTTTTAAAAAAAATGAAGGTTTACCTCCCGGCGAGTTCCGTAAAAAGATTTAAGATAACAATAAGGACATTTATCTTCCCATAAACAGACTCGACTAATTTTGCTTTATAATGTAATATAGTAAAACCCGAGTTTTACAGTTCATAGGTAAATAATAGCACAGAATAGTTGATATAACAATAACCTAAGCTATATTTGTTCTTGAATTCTTTGTTATTATGTATTTTGTTTGATTTCTGGATACTTTTAAGGACTTGATATTCCCATTATATTAAAGATGTTACTTTGTTTGTTATCTATATTTGAGGTCTGATAAACTTCTCCAGAATTAAAAATAAACTTACCAATTCGGATTTCGTTTAATTGATGTCTTAACTTTTTTCAGTTGAGATTTGACCTATTTTCAGTAATACGAAATCAAAGTAAAGCTAACCAGTTAAGCATAACATGCGCTTTTGTTCTATTTTCTAAACGGTGATATATAGGTTTGATCGATAAATCCTGTTTTAAGTTCTTAAAAGTACTTTCAATATCTACTAACTGTTTATGCCCTAAGGTTACATCTTCAGCTGCCATCATATTTAGCATCTTCTCTAATTTGCATTTTATCAAGTTTTAAACGACCTTATTTTAACTGCCTAATATACAAGCCGTATACTTTATGAGATCCTAAAGAACATATCTTCTTACTGTGGGCTTTAGGTGAAAGTTGTTTTAATCTTTTTAATTGTTTATTGAGATTAGAAATAATCTGGTCGCGTTTTCTTTTTGCTGCTTAGCTTCCTTTGGGTTATAGGCTAAAACATATCTCTTGCTTCAAGAACCGTCACCAACAATTATTTCTTTAACCTATAAGTTATCTTTCATGTTCTGATATCTTCCGGGGCGAGCCATCGCCGATTGTACTTATTTTTTTACAGAAAGTAAGTTTCTCACCATGTAATGGATGCCATCCAAACCCAGCTATTAATAAGAAGTCTATCCCTGGTTACAGCTAAACCAATTACTGTTTGTAGTAAGTTAGAACACTTGTCTTTAGAATAACCCAGTTAGTGTAAGGTTTCATCGCTTACTTCATCAGGTTGAACTTCAAAATAGGTGGAGGAGGTATCAAACAGAAGTATTTGTGTGTGAAAAGGGAGAATAATTTTTATTGAAATTTTTTGAGGGGTTAACCCCTCAAAAACATAAAAACCTAAGATCTAAAGATTATATGATATGAGAAATGTCATAAATGTAAATTTTACAAAAAAAGAACAAAATATTTCATTGAGCAAAAAAATATATATGATATTATAAGAATGAAACAATTAAAAAATATTTTTTTGTTAATATCTATAATATTCAGAAATTTTTGTCTATTTTAGTAGGTAATCATATTATACGAGGGAGGTTAATAATGCTTGATTTAGCGGGGGCTCTAAAATTTTTATCACAGGATGAAATAAAAAAAATTAACAACAAAAGTCTGGAAATTCTAAAAAACATAGGTGTTGAGGTTAAAAATAAAGAAGTATTAAAACTATTAAAACAAAAAGGTGTAAAAATTGATAAAGATAAGCCAATTGTTTATTTAAGTAGAGAGGTTATTGAAAATGCTCTTGATAAAGCCCCATCTTCTGTAACTTTATACAGCCGTGATGGGAAAAATAATTTACATTTAAGTGGAACAAAAGTTTATACCGGTACAGGTGGTACTGCAGTAAATATTTATGATTTAAATAGTGGGGAAAGAAGGAGAACAAGGGGGGGAGATATTGCCAATATTGCTTGCCTGGTGGAAAACCTTGTAAACATCGATTTTTTTGTTATTCCTGTATTTCCAGATGATTTTTCAAAAGAAAATGCAGATAGAGTAAGATTTTTTAATTCTCTTTTATTTACCAACAAACACATTATGGGTGGTGTTTATAGTTTAAGGGGTATTACGGAAGTTATTGATTTTGCTGAAAAAATTGCTGGTTCAGATAAAAAACTTCGGGAAAAACCTTTTATATCAATGATAACATCTATTATGAGTCCTCTCAAAATGGAAGAAGATTATACAGGTTATTTGAAATATATAGTGGAAAAAGGTATACCAGTAGTTGCCCCACCGGCTCCAATAGCCGGAGCTACTTCCCCACTTACCATGGCTGGTACACTGGCCCAGATGAATGCTGAAGCCCTCTTTGGAGTTGTACTTACCCAGCTCATTAAACCGGGAGCAAAGGTCTTATACGGGATTGTGCCGACTACCATGGATCTCAAAACATCCAGTTTTCGTTTTGGCTCAATTGAATCAGGAATTATGAATGCAGCCGGAGCTCAGCTTGCTCAATTTTACAATTTACCTATCTATAATACAGCCGGAGTTTCAGATTCTAAATTACCGGATATTGAAACAGGTTATGAGAAGATGGCAAATATTCTTCTTTCTGCCCTTGCAGGAGCGAATTTCATACACGATGCTGCCGGTCTTATTGATACAGGCCTGACAGTTGCTTGTGAACAGTATGTAATTGATAATGAGATACTGGGTATGGTAAAAAAAGTTCTGCAGGGTATTGATATAAATGATGAGCGTCTGGCTCTTACCGATATAGGAAAAGTCGGCCCAGGTGGTAACTTTTTGACAGCTCCCACGACATTAAAATATATGCGAAGTGAATTATATAAACAGGATCTTTATAATCCGGAGAGGTGGGAAGAGTGGCAACAAAAAGGTGCTTTAAGTGCTGCAGAGAAGGCCAGAAAAATTGCTAAAGAAATAATAAAAAAAGGATTGAAACCGTGCCTGGATAAAAAAATTATTGCAGATAATAATCTGCCTTTAATTAAGGAGAGTATTAAAAATGATAGATAAAGGATTAACAGGTAAATCATATAAACCTTTTTCCAGCAGTGATCTGGAGAAGATAAACGAAAGTGTTATGGATATATTAACAGAAACAGGAATTGAGGTAAATTCAAAACAGGCTTTTAAATTATTGAGAGAAAATGGAGCTGAAGTGAATGAGGAATCCCGAATTGTAAAACTCCCCCGGATAATGGTTGAAGAAGCAATAAATTCTGCACCATCAAGAGTAGTACTTTATGGGAGAAAGGAAGAACACAATTTATGTCTGGAAGATAGTAGGGTTTATTTTGGTACAGGGGGAACTGTTTTAAATATACTGGATTTGGATAGTGGTGAAAAAAGAAAAGTAAATATTAATGATGTTGCAAATATTGCCAGACTGGTAGATGTCCTTGACAACATTCATTTTCTTGTAATACCGGTTTATCCCCATGAATGTGATAACCGCAATGTAGATATTAACCGTTTTTACCACAGTATAAAAAATACTTCTAAACATATTATGGGTGGAATTTATTCCAGACAGGGTATACATGATGTTATTGATATTGCTGCTGAAATTGCAGGTGGTAAGGATAGATTGAAGGCAGAACCATTTATATCATTTATTACCTGTGTGGTATCTCCTCTTAAACTTGACAGAAATTATACTGATTTTCTTATTGAGATTGCCAGAGAGGGTCTGCCAGTAGCGATTCCAGCTGAACCTCTGGCCGGTGGTACAGGGCCTATAACAGTTGCCGGCAATATTGTTGAAATGACCGCTGAATCTCTGGCAGGTGTGGTAGTTGCTCAGTTAGTAAACCCTGGGACACCGGTATTATTTGCTTCTACTGCTTCTGCTATGGATATGAAGACTGCTGCCTATTTAACAGGTCAGGTTGAAATGGGTTTAATGCATGCCGGTCTGGCTCAGGTAGCTCAGTATTATAATTTACCTCTTTATGCAACAGCCGGCATGTCTGATGCGAAAATCCCCGATATCCAGGCAGGTTATGAGAAGGCAATATCTTCCCTGTTGACAGGTTTAGCCGGAGCAAATTTTATCCATGATGCCGCCGGTTTACTGGAATTTTGTATGACAGTTGCCTATGAGCAGTATGTTATTGATAATGAGATCATAGGGATGGCAATGAGGGCAGTAAGAGGTATTGAAGTCAATGAAGATACTCTGGCTGTTCAAGTAATAAAAGATGTTGGTCCGGGCGGTCATTTTCTTACACAGAAACATACCCTAAGATACATGCGTGATGAATATTTTCAGCCCAATATTAGTGACAGGCAGAGGAGAGAAGTCTGGGAAGAACAAGGGGCTTTGGATGCTCGTGAGAGGGCTTTAAAGAAAGCAAAAGAGATACTAAAAAATTATCAAGTAGAAGGAATAAATGACAAAATTGATACCCGAATAAGGAATAAATATACAAATATAATTATAAAAAAAGGTAAATAAAAAGGTAAATAAAAGAAAACATACAATTATATAAATATATATAAATTTGGTTCTTCTCTAAATTAGTGGTTCAATTTATGATTATACATAAAATTATCTATAGGCATTTTCTTTAATTGATGGGCTTTTTAACAATAAAAGGATAATATAAATATCGTATAAAAAACCTATTCAATTAAGAAGAGGGCCACTAATCAGTGTAGCAAACAAACTTCACATTTTTTACCCACGGAAATGGAGAAGATCCATAAATTTAAAAATAGGAATAAATACAATATATAACTGTATAATTATAAGAAAATTGTGAGTTATGGATAAAAGGAGGCAAAAATGAATAGTTCGGATTATTCAATGTTTTTAAATAAAAGTGGAGCAGATAAGATACATAAGGTAGCACTTAAAGTACTTTCCGTGACAGGGGTGAAGGTGGAGCATAAAGAAGCAGAAAAAATATTTTTAACAGCAGGTGCTAAAAGAAACAGTGAAGGAAGGATACTTATATCTCCCGCGCTGGTTGAAGAAGTACTGGAAAGTGTAAACAATGAAGTGCAGTTATATGATCGGGAAGGCAATAAATCTCTTCTACTAAAAAACGGTGCAAACTATTTTGGTACAGGTTCAGATGCACTTTATAACATTGATATAGAAGACTGGTCTGTAAGGGAAACCAGATTGGCTGATATTGCCCGTAATGTAAAAATAGCTGATGCTCTTGATTTTGATTTTATTATGTCCATGGGCCTTCCCCATGATGTTTCAACAAACAAATTATATCCATCAATATTTGCAGAGATGGTCAGAAACACTACAAAACCAATGGTGTTTACCTCAACTACGATAGCAGATGTAAAACATACTCATAAGATTGCAGCAATGATTGCCGGGAGCGAAAAAAATTTCAAAGAGAAACCTTTTTTTCTGGCTTATATGGAACCCATTTCTCCTCTGCAAATGGATAAAACCGGTATAGATAAACTTCTGTATTGTGTAGAAAAAGGTATACCTATTTTATATGCAGCCGGCAATAATTCTGGTTCAGGTGCTCCCATATCACCGGAAGGGGGAGTTATTCAGGGTACTGCAGAATCTCTGGCAGGATTGGTTCTTGCCTATTTAAAGAATCAGGATGTCAAATTTGTTTTTGGGGCAAATACATCATCAATGGATATGAAAAAAATGATAGTTTGTTACGGTGCTCCTGAATGGGCAAAAACAGTTGCTATGTATGCTGATATGGGTAGGTATTATAATCTTCCTAACTGGGGTACAGCAGGTTGTACCGACACTTTCCATCTTGATGCCCAAGCGGCATGGGAAGCCCAGGAATCTATTCAAATGGCTGTTTTCTCAAACTCTACCATGAATCATGATGTCGGTTTTCTTGGGCATGGTGAATTATATGATCCCAGAATGCTGGTGTTAACAGATGAAATGATTAAAAGAAGCAAACATTTACTTAAAGCCCCTGACTTGAGTGAGAAAGAGATAGAGGAAGTTATGAAGTCTATTGATGATGTTAGCCTAGGACGGGATATTTACCCATCACATCCCTATACTTTTAATAATTTTAGGAAATATCTGTGGATACCACCTTCTTATGTCTTTAGAGGTGGTTTGAGAGATATTGATAAAAAAGAATTTAAAAAAATTTCTGAATTATTGAAAAATGAAGTGAAAAAAATTCTATTTACTTTAAAGCCAAAAAAGCTACCCGAGGATTTAGATAGAGAAATAAGTATTTACCTAAATTCGTTATAATCTTGTCAGTAATATATTTTCTTAAATTGAGATGTAGTAACCGTGAGGTTATGGAAATATAATTGTCAAAAAAGATTAATAAAAAGGAGGCTTTATATGATAAGAATCAAAAATCTCACAAAGATATATCCAGGGGCTGAAATCCCGGCTGTAGATAATCTGAATTTAGAAATCGGAGAAGGAGAAACGTGTGTCCTGGTGGGACCTTCTGGTTGTGGTAAAACGACTACGCTAAAAATGATTAATAAACTTATTATACCAACAGAAGGAACTATTCTTATTGATGGTGAAAATGTTCTGAAGGTAGATCCTATAGAATTGAGGCGAAATATTGGCTATGTAATTCAGGAAATAGGTCTGTTTCCCCATATGACGATCTTTGAAAATATTGCTACCGTTTCCAATGAATTAAACTGGCCGAAAGATAAGATAAAAGATAGGGTATATGAGTTGATGGAATTGATGGATCTGGATCCTGAAATATATAGGAACCGCCGGCCATCAGATCTCAGTGGAGGCCAGCGACAGAGAGTAGGAGTTGCCCGGGCTATGGCTGCCAATCCTCCTGTAATGTTAATGGATGAGCCATTTGGTGCTGTTGATCCTATAACTCGTGGTAGATTACAGGATGAATTTCTAAATCTACAGGAAAAATTAAAAAAGACTATAATTTTTGTAACTCATGATATTAATGAGGCATTAAAAATGGGTACAAAAATTGCTGTAATGCGAGGAGGTAAACTTGTTCAATATACTTCTCCGGATGGACTGCTGGCTCAACCGGAGAATGAATTTGTTGAAGACCTGATTGGTGGGGATTCTACCCTGAAAAGGTTACACCTTGTTTTAGCTAAAGAAGTTATGAAAAACCCTTTATATGTAGCACGTGATTCCGATTCTATAGCAGATATAAAGGCTAAAATAGGTGATAAACCGAAAAGTAAAATTTATGTTACTGATAGTGAAAATACTTTGATGGGTTATCTACCATATGCTCAATTAAAACGGGAAGGCAGTATAAATTCATTGATTCAACCGGTTAAAGCTAAAATTGCTGATTATACTCGTTTAAGTGAAGCATTATCAGAGATGCTAAGTGTTGGTAATAGTATGATATGTGTAGTTGATGATGATAATAACTTTAAAGGGGTTATTTCTCTACAAGATATACTTGATACTGCCAAAAGCGAAAGTGAAATTCATAGTTAAAAAAAGGAGGTAGATGTATTTGTGGGATTTATAGAATTTTTATTTACCCGTAATCAAATGGTGTTAAGATTACTTCTTGAACATATCTGGTTGGTTTTATTTGCTATTATTATTGCCATAATTGTAGGAGTTTTTTTGGGGTTGATATCAGCTTATTATCCGATAATATCAAAAATCATACTACCTTTTACCCAGATAACGATGACTGTTCCCAGTATAGCACTTATGGGTATACTTATTCCCCTTGTTGGAATTGGGATGATAAATGCTATTATCTGTCTAGTGGTTTACTCATTATTATCTATAGTGCGCAATACCTATACCGGAATAAAAGAAATACCTGAAGAATATATTGAAGCTGCCCGGGGGATGGGAATGACAAAAAGATGGATATTATTCAAAATCAAATTACCTTTGGCTTTACCTGTAATAATTGCAGGGGTAAGGACTTCAATAGTTATGATTATTGGTATTGGTGCCATTATGTCTTATATTGGTGTTGGTGGTCTGGGTGATCTTATTTTTCGCGGTATTGCACGTACAAGTCGGAATATGATATTAACAGGTGCTATATTTGTTAGCATTTTATCGATTGTAACAGATTTTTTCTTTGGTAAATTGGAGAATTATTTTGTCAAGAAAACTTCTTAACCGAGAGGTAGTGTATATATATGCATTTAAAAAAAGATTATAATATTTATTATCCGATAATACTTGTAATACTTGGTATTGCAACTGCTGTATATTTTGTTAATAATCCTGGTGGAACAATGGCGGCTCGTTTATTGAATTATGATGAAATTATTCGTACTTGTAGGGAGCATATTATACTGGTGATTATTTCAATTATTGGTGCTATACTTTTTTCTGTACCCATGGGTATTATAGTAACAAGACCTAGATTTAAATCAATAGCACCGATAGTAGATAATCTAACTAACATTGCCCAGACAGTACCTAGTCTGGCTGTTCTGGCTCTAGTCTATACGGCTCTTGGTCTCGGATTTAAAACGGGTCTTTTTGCACTCTGGCTTTATACATTATTACCAATTTTACGCAATACTTCAGCAGGTATACAGGCTATTCCTGATGAAATAATAGAGGCAGCTAAGGGAATGGGTATGAGTCCTGTACATATTATTTACAAGATAGAATTACCACTTGCCTTACCGGTAATTATGGCTGGGATTAGGGTTTCAGCAGTTGTTTGTACAGGGGCTGCAGCCTTGGCAACATTTATAGGTGCTGGTGGACTGGGTGATCTAGTTGTAACCGGTCTTGCACTTTCCAGGAATACTATTATTTTTACAGGAGGGATTTTGACGGCACTCTTTGGTATGTTTATTGATAGCATATTTGGAATTCTGGAATCATATCTGGTGACAAAAAGGAATTTTGATATGTAAAAGTATTTTATTAAAAGGGGGGAGTATAAAGATTAATAAGAAAGTAATTAATGGTATTTAAATTTAATTATAAAAAAGAAAGAAAGGGGAAAAGTATTATGAATAAAAAAGTTATAAGTTATTTATTAGTTACTTTGCTGATTTTTTCTGTCTGCTTAAGTGCTGGTGCTGCAGATGGAAAAATAACAGTTGGCTCAAAACAGTTTACTGAACAGTTGATTCTCGGTCAAATTACAGTTTTGCTTCTTGAAGATAGGGGCTTTGATGTTGTTGACAAAACAGGATTGGGAGGTTCTTCTGTCTGTCGTTTGGCTCTGGAATCAGGTGAAATTGATATGTACTGGGAATATACGGGAACAGGATGGATGACACATCTGGGTCATGATAACCCATTAACAGATTCAGAAGAATGTTATAAAAAAGTAAAGGATGAAGATGAAAATAATGGGATTATATGGCTTGATTATGGTGAAGTAAACAATACTTATACATTGATGATGAGACAAAAGGATGCTAACGAACTGGAGATAAAAACTATTAGTGATCTAGCAGAAGCTATTAACTCAGGAGTAGAATCTCCTGTTGGCAATGAATGGGTTTTTGCTACTGATCATGAATATTCTATTCGACAGGATGGGCTTGTTGGTTTGGAAGAGCTTTATGGATTTCAGTTTGATGATGTAAAAATAATGCAGGTAGGTATCACCTATGGAGCACTTAAAGAGGGTAAAGTACCTGTTGCCATGGGATTTGCTACTGATGGACGTGTAGAAGGCTTTGAACTGGTAAATCTTGTTGATGATAAACAATTTCACCCCGTATATAATGCGGCACCATGTTTAACTGAAGAAGTATATGACAAATATCCTGAATTAGAAGAAATATTTGCAACTGTTATACCCTACATGGATGATGCAAATATGACTAAATTAAATGCGCTTGTTGATTTAGAGGGTAAGACACCGGAAGAAGTAGCAAAAGAATTTTTAATGGAAAATGATTTGATTTAAAGGTGATTAAAATTTGTGACAATAAAAATCTAGTCCCTATTTATAACAAGTAGGGGCTAGATTATTTATATTATTATTATAAAAACATAAAGAAAGTTGGGAAATAATGGATGGTTATTTTAATAGATTTCTAGATATTAATTTAAAAGAAAAAGATATAAGTGAATTTTATTTAACTGAAAAAATATTGAAAAAATATTTGGGTGGTAGTGGAATTGGGACATATCTTCTTGCCCAGAATATTGCAGGTAATACTGATATTAATAACTATCCCCTGATTTTTAGTACCGGCCCTTTCTGTGGAACAAAAGTTCCCTCTTCCGACCGTCTTCATGTTACTTCTATATCACCACTCACCTGCATTTTGGCAGAATCTGATGTGGGTGGGAAAATAGGCAGTACTCTGCGTTCATGTGGTTATGATGGTATAATATTGAGGGGAAAGGCGGAAAAACTTTCATATCTGGTTGTAAGAGAGGATAAGATTGAAATAAAATTATGCCCTGAATTAAAAAATAAAAACACTTATCAAACATCGGATTTTTTTAAAGAAAAATATAATAGCAAATTTACTATTATGAGTATTGGACAGGCAGGAGAAAATGGAGTTAAATTTGCTTCAATAATGGTTGGAGGTAGAGAGGCGAGGGCTTTTGGTCGAAGTGGACTAGGGACAGTTATGGGGAATAAAAATATAAAAAGTGTAGTTGTTTTTAAAGGTACAAAACAAGTACCGATTTCTAATAAAAAAGTAATGGAGAATGATATTAAAAAATCCATACCACAGGTTTTGAAAGGAACAGAGGCAATCAAAAATCTGGGTACTGCCTGTGGAGTTAATCATGCTCTTAAAACAGGTGATTATCCAGTTAAAAACTGGCGTATCAGAAATTGGGAAAAAGAGGGAAAGAGTCTTTCCGGGATAAGATTAAATGAAAAATATGTTGAAAAAAGTTATTATTGTGGTCAGTGTATAATCGGCTGTGGGAGAGAAATAAATATTAATTCAATAAATGAAGCAGGACCTGAATATGAGACTATCGGTACCCTGGGTAGCAATCTACTTATTAATGATTTAGCTACTGTAATTAAGGCAAATAGTTTGTGTAATAAAGGTGGCATAGATACAATAACTACGGGTAATGTAATAGGTTTAGCTTTAGAGCTTGCTGAAAAAGGGTATTTAGAGAATAGATTACTTGTTTGGGGTAATGGAGAAAATATATTAGAGATAATTAAATTAATTATTAAGCGAAAAGGAATTGGCAAATTATTGGCAGAGGGAACAAGATATATTAATAAAAAATTTGATCTTCCACCCGAATTAAATATTCATATCAAGGGTCTTGAACCACCGGCTCATGATCCTCGAACTTATGCCAGTCTTTATCTTGGATATGCTACTTCTAATAGAGGTGCCTGTCATGTTCAGGGTCTTACACATGCTCTGGAAGGAGCAACTGTTTTTCCGGAAATAGGTTATAAAAATACTTTTGACAGAATAGGTCTTGAGGGTAAGGCCTTAATGACGGTCAAGATGCAGAATATAATGACCCTCTTTGATTCCCTTAAAATATGTAAATTTTTAATCTATTCTAAACTTCCCTTTGAAAAGTTTCTGGACTGGTATAATTTAATCACAGGTTATGAAATTGATTGGAATAGTTTTTATAAAACCGGAGAAAGGATTTTTAATTTAAAACGGATGATTAATGTTTTTTTCGGTGTTGATAAAAAACAGGATAGGATTCCACAGCGATTTTATGAAAACAGCCAACAACCGGTAACAGAAAGTGATTTTTATGAAAGTTTGCAAAAATATTATAAAATACGTGGCTGGGATAATAATGGTATACCGGGTAATGAACTTTTAAAAGAGCTGGAGATAGAGGAAGAGAAATTAACAGGAAGTGATATTAAATGCAACAAGAAATAAATTTTATTACAAGACCGGGTATTATTTTCGGAAAGGGAGAAACATCTGAGATAGGGTGTATTTTAAAAAATAAAAATATGAATAAAGCTTTGATTTATACAGATAAAGGGATTATAAAAGCCGGATTACTGGAAAGAATAGAGAATTCATTAAGAGAAAACAAAATAAAATATAAAATATTTGCTGAAATTGAAACAAATCCCCTTAAATCTATTATAAGAAAAGGAATTAAGAAAACAGTTGAGTTTGAACCCGATATAATAATTGCTATCGGTGGTGGCAGTGTACTTGATACAGCAAAATCGGTAGCATTTTATTATAGTAATCCGGGTTTGGCGCTATTAGGGGATACAGGGGAACTAAAGGGGGGGTATAGTAAATTTCCCGTAATTACTATTCCCACTACTGCCGGTACGGGGAGCGAAATAACTTCCTGGTCTGTAATTACTGATCCAGATATACCGGAAAAAGTGAGTATAGGTGGTGCCTGTATTGCCCCAGAGTTAGCAGTAATTGATCCGGAAATGACCCTTACTTTATCACCAAAACTTACATTATGGACCGGTATGGATGCCTTTATTCATGCCCTGGAAGCATATTTGTCCAGTATTAGTAATGACTATGTAAACAAAATCGCCTATCTGGCTATGGAGTATGTGGTAAATAATTTAGAAATAGTAGTTAAAGATGCTTCAAACCTTCTTGCAAGAGAAAAAATGCTTCTTGCCAGTTACCTGGCCGGCTGGGCTATGGAAAATGTGGGACTTGGTCTAGTTCACGGAATGTCCCACCAGGTAGGTGCTTATTATAATCATCACCACGGACTGCTTAATGCTCTACTTTTGCCCTATATAATTGAATATAACTATCCGGCCTGTGAGAAAAAGATGGATGATATAAATAAATTATTTAAGACAGGTAATAATAAAGATTTGGCAGAAAGTATTTTTGAGTTTTATGATAACCTGGGTCTGAATACAGAGATTTTAATTGAAAGAAGGGATATCCCCTGTATGGCGAAAATGGCAGTAGAGAATGTTAATAGTAAAACAAACCCCCGCAAACCTGAGCTGGAAGATGTTAAAAAGATATATCATCGGGCATTTAAGGTTACTTAGTGTAAAATAACTTTTGGAGATTATTAATCTTAGTGTAAAATAACTTTTGGAGATTATTAATAAAAAGATAGAAAGAAGACTCCCTTTCTGATAAAATGTTAATATCCAAATAACATCGAAAGGGGAGTCTTCTTATGGATATTATTAT
>Ga0102926_1001208_pt1 | contig 15387 bp, 13 predicted proteins | sample SalPonR1_A_D2_MG_FD_78173 | JGI IMG/M metagenome (GOLD analysis project Ga0102926, IMG submission 78173) | Salt pond soil microbial communities from South San Francisco under conditions of wetland restoration - Salt Pond MetaG R1_A_D2_MG | ecosystem: Environmental > Aquatic > Marine > Intertidal...
TTCATATCTCATCTTAATAATATATCAAATATTAAAGGATTTTTTATAAATAATGATACAGAATTTGGAGGGTATTTTAAATATAGTTTCGACAACCTAAGTTTAAAAACTTCACTTAAAATCCCAAGTACATCTATAATTCCAATGCAATTAGGTATTTTAATTAATTATAATATTGAATTATAATTAATAATATATATTATTAAACGAAATTCTCCTTTAGGTTTAAAAATCTATAGGAGTTTTTTTATCACAAAAATTCTATATTATGTTATACTTGCGATATTATGAGAATACACGAATTAAACAAATTAGTTGCTCAAAGAATTGCAGCAGGTGAAGTAATTGAAAGACCTGCTTCAGTTGTAAGAGAATTAATAGACAACTCTATTGATGCTAAAGCTTCTTCTATTACACTTAAAGTAAAAAACGGTGGATTAGATGAAATTTCATTAATTGATGATGGTATAGGAATTAATAAAGATGATTTATTAATTTGTACAGACTCTCATACTACAAGCAAAGTTCAAAGTATTGATGATTTATACCACCTTAAAAGCATGGGATTTAGAGGTGAAGCTTTATATTCAATTGCAGCAGTATCAAAATTGACAATATCTAGTTCTTATAACAATGATATGGGTTATAGCTTATGTGTCGATAATGGGAAAAAAAGTAAAATTACACCTTGTGGACTAAAAAACGGTACTAAAATTGTTGTAGAAGATTTATTTGCTGAAATACCTGCTAGACGACAATTTTTAAAAAGAGCTTCAACAGAAGCTAATATGTGTAAAAATATATTAATTGAAAAAGCTATTGCTTTTAATGAAATAGAATTTAGATATTATATTGATGATAAATTAGTTCTGCATTTACCGAAAACATCAAAACAAGAAAGGATAGTTAATACTTTTAAATCAAAAAATAAAATATTAATAAAAGATACAATTGAATTATCATCTAATTTTCAAAGATTTTCTTTATATGCTGTTGCATCCCTTTCACATATAAAACGCAGTGATAGATCTAATATTAAAATTTATATAAACAATAGACCTATACAAAATTATGCTCTAGTTCAAGCTGTTACATATGGATATGGTGAATTACTCCCTGGAGGGAGTTTCCCATATTGCTATTTATTTGTAAATATTGATCCAACACTTGTTGATTTTAATATACACCCTGCAAAAAGAGAAGCTAAATTAAGAATTCAATCTGAAATACATCATAGTGTAGTTACAATGATTCAAAAACAAATGACAAGAGTAATTCCTTCAATAGAAAATACTTTTTATCAATCTGATTTACCAATTTCTGATGATTCAACTAAACAGGAAAGAGAAAATTCTAATAAAAATTATAATTCGTTTAAAAATAATAATTCGTATTTTAACACTAAAAAAGAGTACAATGTTAGTGAGCAAAGTGTTGGAGAAAATGCAAAACCCATTAATCCTGATTGGTTTTCAAAAGCAAAAGCTATTTTAGAAGAAGATGATAACAACAATACTGATATAACAAATTCACTAACTCAAAATAATTCTTGGGATAAAAAAGATGAACAAAATATGTTCAAATATATAGGACAAGCTTTTAATTTATTCTTGATTGTTGAAAAAGATGATAAATTATATTTAATAGATCAACATGCTGCACATGAGAGAATTTTATTTGATCAAATCCGAGAAAGACAAAATATACAAAATTTATTAATTCCAATCGAGTTTGAAGTAGATAGAGATGTTGATAATTACTTAAGTGAAAATTTAGATATTTATCTCAATTTAGGAATAAAAATAACAAAAAAAGACAATCTACTTTGGCAACTAGAATCTATTCCTGCAGTATACAAGCCAATTGAAAGTAAAATTATCGATTATATTCAACATAATACTGGTGATTCGAAAGCAGTTGAGGAAGGTATATTTGCTGTATTAGCATGTCATAGTGCAATTAAGCAAGGTGATATTGTTGAACAAAGAGAAGCAATAAAAATAATTGAAAAAGTTTTTGAATTAGATGAACCAGTTTGCCCTCATGGTAGAACATTTTTAATCAGATTTGATAATGATGAATTAAAAAAAGCTATCGGAAGAACTTAAATCAATTTTTATACAATTTTTTATATTTGATTTATCAATAAAATCCAATTCTAAATATTTAACTTCGTTATAGTTATCTATTTTAATCATAAATGGATAACTATCTTTTAAAAAATAATTATCAATATTACTAGATTTTGTTAATTTATTTGAAAAATCATAATATTTAACTTCAATTTTTTTGGAATCTAATAGAATGCTATTAAATTGAAACTTTTTATAATCTTTATTTGATTTATCGGATATTATAACTTTATCCAAATAATAATATATATAATAATCATTTATTTTTTTATTAAAAGGATTATTTATACTAATTTTAGTATTTATCTCTTTACCTTTATCATTTAATAAATTAATAGAATATTTGTTATTAGAAAAATCATATGATGATAAATTTATATTATCATATCCATAATAATTTGAATTAGATAAGCTTATAAGTTTAGGAGTAAAATGCCAATTTAATGAATTATCTAAATCAGTAATACTCATATCTTTTAAATTTACATCTTCATTTTCTAATTTTACACCTAAAGATAATTTAGGATAATTATATTTTAGCTTTAATTCAGCTCTATCATCAACTAAAGAATATTCATAATAATTTATAATATCATATTCTACATCATTTATTATAAAATTATCACTATCGCAAGAAGACAAAGACATTAATAGCCCTAAAAAAAGGGCTATTTTAAATAGATTATTCAATTTCTTGTAAATATGATCTAACTGGATTTGCATAAGCATTTAAAGCATATAATTTGACATCTTCTTTTAAATGAGAATATCTAGCTAAGAACTTATCGGTGTCGAAATCTTTATATTCATCTTTAAATCTTGATTTATTTTCTAAATAATCGTAAGCAAACAAATTTGTAGGCCAAAGTTTATAATTTAAATGTATTTGTCTATCAATTTCTCTTGCTACCTCGTCATGATCTTTATATTCTTTATCAACTAAAGGAGTCCCAACATGTATATGAATACGACCTTTAAATTGTCTTAAACCTTTGATCAAAGAAATTAAATCTTCATATTTCTTTTTGTTATAAACACCTTCATTTACTAACTTTGAAATTTCCTCTCTACTCTTATTAATATCACATGGATCATATTCATAAGATACAGCTATTGGAGTTATTCTACATTGATGAATTAATTGAGAAAAACTTATTTTGCTTTTTCTCATCGAAAGATATAACATTTTTATAATTGCTGGAGATGTAACATCAATTCCATCTTTTGCTCTACCGCTTTTTTGAGCTACCCAAATACTTTTATCTCTATCTAATATAGTTTCACAAAAATATTTACTCAATCTAATAGATTCTTTATATTTTTCTCTAATTGGTAAAGTTCTTTTTACAACTATACCACCATTTAATCTAAATAAAGTTTCAACTGCTTTTGTACTCATTAGATTATCACCAAATGCCATTTCACACATTTGTTTATTATTTTCTAATAAAACATAATCTAATAAAGCACAATCTAAAACTATATCTCGATGATTTGAAAAAAATAAATATGAACCATTATCTGATAAATTTTCCATTCCAGAAAAAGATAAACTTGTAACTGATCGATCTAATAAAGTTGGAATTAAAAATCCAGTTGTTATATATCTTTGAAAATCATCATAATTCTTAACTCTATTCAATTCTTTAACAATTTCTTTTGTTTGACTACTAATTTTTTCATAATAATCATCTTGTTTACTATCAAGCAATAGAGAAAGAATCCTCTTAATATAATCAGGATTATTTTGTAATAATTTTACACCTTTTATCGCTTGTTCACCTACTAAAGGGGAAATATCACTGTATGATTCAAAATCCATAAAAACTCCTAACCGTGTAAAGACACAATATATTGAGTTCTTTCCCAAAGTGAAGGATCACTCATTTTTTCTTGAGCTAAAATGCCTTTAAAGTCATTAATTGAAGAATAACCTTTTATTTCCATCCAATTATTTAATTTTTCAAGCATCATATTAACTGAATCAAAATTAGTTTGCATTAATACAGAGCAAATTTCTACAACAGAAGCTCCAGCTAAAAGCATTTTAATAATTGTTTCACCACTATGAATTCCTGTATTAGCACAAATATCTGCATTAATTTCTTCACTCATTAAACCAACCCATCTTAAAGTGTTAGAATATTCTTCAGCACTAGATGTAACATTCCCTTTTGTAATTGAAACTTTATTTATATCAATATCTGGATTATAAAATCTATTAAATAATACTAGAGCATCATATTTTAAGAAATCTAATTCTCGAATTATATTTGCTGTTGATGAAAAATTATAACCCATCTTTAATGAAAGAGGTAATTTGATTTCATTTCTTGCAATTTTAGCAAATTTAATAAAATCTTTTTCCATCTTTTTACCATCAATATTTGCATTTGAACCAATTTCATAATGATTTATCTCAAAACCATCCGCTCCACAATATGCGAACCTAGGAGCATATTCTTTGATCCAAGATCCAGCACCTACCCCATTTAAAGAAGCTATAATTGGTATATTACAAGCTTTTTTTGCATCTTCAACCAGAGTTAAATACCTATCTATAAAATGATCCTCGCTTGCACCTCGTAAAAATCCATATGCATCAGAATGATTTAAAAAAGATTGTTCAATATCAACATTTGAATCAGCATCTTTATCAATTTGTTCTTGAAATATTGATTTTAAAACTATAGCTCCAACTCCTGAATCTTCTAATTTTCTAATTGTATCTAAGTTTGATGTTAAAGGACTGCTTGCTGCAATAATTGGGTTTTTTAATTCTAAACCCATATAATTAGTTTTTAAATTTGCCATTATAAAACTCCAAAATTTATAATAAATACATTCATTTATATCTAAATATACCTATTTAATATTATAACTTTAAACATAATAATCTATTTTGGAAAATAATTAAAGGAAAAATGTAAATATTATATGTTATCTACAAATTATTACATAATAGGAAAATATATCATTCTTTTTTGTAATAATTTGAATATAATTATTTATTATTTTGTAAAAAATGTTTAAAACATTCAAAACAGTTCAGCTGTTACTCATAAACTTTTTATGATTTTTGATATATGAATCTTTAATTATTATTTGAGCTTTTTTTGCCTCATCTTGATTTGCATCTCTTATATTACTCAATTTATAATCAATATTTAATTTTATATATTTTTCGATTCCCATTTTATGATATGCTAAAACATCAAATCCATAAATATTTGAATATGGTGCTAGAATTTCTCCCAATTTTTCAAAATGCTCATTTTTATCTGTTATTGTTGGAACTAAAACGTGTCTAATTATTACTTTAATTGAATTTTTGTCTAATAAAGATAAAAATTGTAAAGGTCTTTTTAAATCCATGCCTACTAAACTCTTATGAGCTTCATTATTAGAATGCTTTATGTCTAATAATACTAAATCTGTATTTTTCAACAATAAATTATACTTATCTTGATTTAAAATATCAAAGCTTCCTGCAGAGGTATCTAGGCATGTATGAATATTTCTTTTTTTAGCTTCAACAAATAATTCACTCAAAAAATTCAATTGATAAAGAGGCTCACCACCTGTTACAGTGAGCCCTCCATTTTTATAAAAAGATTTATTTCTTTCATATTCATTTAGTATTTCATCTACACTCTTTTCTTCACCTCCACCAACATCCCAAGAATCAGGATTATGACAATATAGGCAACGAAGAGGACAACCTTGAAAAAATACAACGAATCTAATCCCTGGACCATCAACTGTTCCAAAGCTTTCAATAGAATGAATTCTTCCCAATTTATATATCCTTATGAAACGTTCTTGAAATTACTTCATCTTGTTGTTCTTTATTTAATTTATTAAAATTAACTGCATATCCTGAAACCCTAATAGTCAATTGAGGATAAAGCTCAGGATGCTTTTGTGCATCTAATAGAGTTTCTTTATTAAATACATTAACATTTAAATGATGACCACCATTATCCATATATGCATCAAGCATTGTTATCAAATTATTGATTTGTGATTTATTTACTTTCATAAAATTCTCCATTTTATATTTTTATTCTCTCTAAAGTGAACATAAAGGTCGATTTTCAATATTAATTGTTAATTCATCATCTTTTCCTAAAGCTTCAGGAATTATTGAAAATGTATTTGAAATACCATCTTGTGCATCATTAAAAGGTAACTTTGATACAGAATTTAATGAGGCTATTGCTCCTTTTTTATCACGATGATGCATTGGATTAGCACCTGGTGCAAAGGCTTGCCCTTTTTTTCTACCATCTGGAGTTGATCCTGTTGCTTTTCCATAAACAACATTACTTGTAATTGTCAATAAAGAAGTAGTAGCAATACTATCTCTATAAGTTTTATTTTGTTTTATATACTTCATAAAGGTTTTAACTATATACTTAGAAATTGAATCAACTCTATCATCATCATTACCATATTTTGGAAAATCACCTTTTATATCATAATCTATTACAATATTATTATCATCTCTAATAGTATAAACTTTTGCATATTTAATTGCTGATAGAGAATCAGCTAATACTGATAAACCTGCAATTCCTGTTGCAAAAAAACGTGTTACATTTTTCTCATGTAAAGCCATTTGAAGTCTTTCATAAGAATATTTATCGTGCATATAATGTATGATATTTAATGAATTAACATATACTCTAGCTAACCATTTCAACATATCATTAAATCTATCTAAAACTTCATCATAATCTAAACAATCACTTGTGATTGGCTTAAATTTAGGACCAATTTGTTTATGTGATATTTCATCAACACCACCATTTATAGCATACAATAAACATTTTGCTAAATTTGCTCTAGCTCCAAAAAATTGCATTTCTTTTGCTATCTTCATTGAAGATACACAACAAGCAATTGCATAATCATCGCCTTTACTTTCTCTCATCAAATCATCATTTTCATATTGTATAGATGAAGATAAAATTGATGTTTTAGCACAAAACTTTTTAAATCCATTAGGTAATTTTGAGCTCCATAAAACAGTTAAATTAGGTTCAGGTGCACAAGATAAAGTTTCTAAAGTATGTAAATATCTAAAACTAGTTTTTGTAACCAAAGTCCTACCATCAATCCCCATACCTCCAATAGCTTCAGTTACCCAAGTTGGATCTCCAGAAAAAAGTTCATTATATTCAGGAGTTCTAGCAAATTTTATCAACCTTAATTTCATTATAAAATGATCTATTAACTCTTGAATTTCATATTCACTAAATGTATTTTCCTCTAAATCTCTATTTGCAAAAATATCAATAAAAGTAGATGTACGTCCTAAACTCATTGCTGCACCATTTTGTTCTTTTACAGCTGCTAAATATCCAAAATATAACCATTGTATAGCTTCTTGAGTGTTTGTTGCTGGCTTTGAGATATCAAAGCCATATAGACTTCCTAACTCTTTTAAATCATTTAATGCTCTTATTTGCTCACTAAGTTCTTCTCTTTCTCTTATGTTATTTTCATCCATTTCAATTGAGGTAGAATCTTTTTGATTTATTTTATCTTCAATTAAAAAATCCACACCATATAATGCAACTCGCCTATAATCACCAATTATACGACCTCTTCCATACGCATCTGGCAGTCCTGTAATAATGTGGGAACTTCTACAGTTTCTCATTTCCTCATTATATACATCAAAAACTCCATCATTATGAGTCTTTCGATGCTTTAAATAAAAGTCTTTTATATTAGAATTCATTTCATAATTGTTTTTTGAAAGAGCTTTTATAGCCATTTTTATTCCACCATTTGGCTGTAATGATCTTTTAAATGGTTTATCAGTTTGAAATCCAACTATTTTTTCTATATCTTTATCTAAATATGAAGGTTTGTGACTAGTGATTGTAGATATTATATCTGTATCCATATCTAAAACCCCTCCATTATCTAGTTCTAATTTTTGAAGGTTTAATACTTTATCCCACAATACTTTTGTATTAGTAGAAGCTTTTTCTAAAAAACTATCATCACCTTCATAAGGTACATAATTTTTTTGAATAAAATCTCTTACATTAACTTCATTCTTCCAACTCTCTTTAACAAAATTACGCCACGGATTATCTTTTTTCATGTCTTTCTCCAAAAAATTAATAAGTTAAACTAATCTAACTTTCAATTAGAAAATACATAAAATAAAAATAAAAAGCAATAGCCTAAAAAATTACTTTAATTTTATTAATTAGCTTGTAAGGTATATATAATAATAGATTTTTAATAAAATAGTTTGTTTTATTTTCTACTTTTTTTATTTAATATACTATTTTATGATTATATTAGATTTATAGAATATTATTAAATATATTATATAAGAAATTTACATAAACAAACAACAAAAAAATAATAAAAAAAAACTACTGCAATACAAAATGTAGTACAGTAGTATAAATGTTTTATTATTATATTATAAAACGTAAGGAACTTTTAAATTATGAGATTGGTAAACAATAAAAGTTTCTACATCAGCGACTTCTTCAATTTTTCCAATTTCATTTTTAAAGAAATCCAACAATGTCATATCATCATCTTCATTCAAAATTAATTGAACCATTAAATCATAACGCCCAGTAACCACAGAAACAGAAACTACCCCTCTTAGATTAGTAAACTCAATTGCTTTTTTATCTAAATCAAGAGTATTTAATTTTACTCCCATCATTACAACTTGTAATCCAGGAATCAATTCTGGGTCTACTAGACCAGTAACTGAAAGAATACCTTCTTCAATAAGCTTATTAACTCTAGAACGTACAGTATTTTCTGTTATCCCTTGATGTTCTGCAATAGCACTAAAAGGTTTACGCCCATCTATTAAATCACGAATTATTTGCTTATTTGTATCGTCCACTTTCTTAATCATAATAATTAACCATTTTTCCTTTCAAATTCTTTCATAAATTGTGCTAATACTTCAACATCTTCTTTAGGACATGCATTGTATAAGCTTGCTCTTAAACCACCAACACTTCTATGACCTTTGAGACCTAACATACCTTCTTTAGATGCTTCTTCTAAGAATTTTTTCTCTAAATCTTCATTAGGAGCTCTAAATACAATATTCATTTTTGATCTATAATTAGCATCAACAGGTGATCTATAGAAAGATGAAGTATCTAGTACATCGTAGATTATACCACTCTTTTCAACAGCTCTGTCAAGCATTCCTTGAGCACCACCATTGTTTTTTACCCATTCTAGTACTAATTTCACACCCCAGATTGAGAAAACTGGAGGAGTATTTAATAAACCATTTGCTTTTGAGTGTTTTCCATAATCAAAATATTTAGCTACATTTGTATTTCTTTTATCTAACATATCTTTTTTCATGATAATAAAAGTAGCTCCAGCTGGACCTAAGTTCTTTTGAACACCACCATAAATCATAGAAAATTTATTTACATCAACAGGACGAGATAAAATGTCTGAAGACATATCAGCAATTAATGGAACATCTCCAGTTTCTGGGAAATCTTGCCATTCAATACCACCAATAGTTTCATTAGAACATAAATAAAGATATGAAGAATTAGATGAAGGTTTAACAGTTTTTGGGTCAGGTAATGTTGAAAATTTTGAATCTGTACCATCAAAATAATAATTTACATTACCAAATTTTTCAGCATCTGCACATGCACCATTAGCCCAAGTACCACTTTTAATATAATCAGCAACAGTATTAGGACGTAAGAAGTTCATTGGAATCATTGAAAATTGTAATGTTGCACCACCACCTAAGAAATACACATCATAATCATCACTAATACCTAATAATTCTCTAAATAGATTTTGACAATCTGCATACATATTAGCAAACATGGGACCACGATGGGATGTTTCAATCATGGATTGGCCATTGTTTTTATAATCTTTGATTTCTTTTTCTAAAGTATTTAATACATCCATTGGTAATACTGATGGACCAGCGAAATAATTATATTTACGAGACATTAAAGCTTTCCTCCCTTAGATAGTTCATCGATAATTGCAAAGGCTTCATCACCAATACGCAATAAATTTTCATTAGTATTTGCACCAACATGAGGTGTTAAAATAACCTTTTCTTGTTTTAAAATAGGATAATCTTCACTTGGTGGATCACTTGGATAAACATCACTACAATATAGAGCAACTTTATTATTTTCTAATGCTGCACACATATCATCAGCATCAACAACAGGACCACGACAAGTATTAATAACTACTAGCTCTTTTGAACAATTTGATAACATCTTTGCATCAATCATACCACGAGTTTCATCTGTTAATGGCATATGTAGAGATACATAATCAGCATCTTTAATTGCTTCTTCTGGTGTTGCTTTCATTTCAGCTTTATCGCTTGATGAAACATATTTATCATATGCTACAACTTTCATACCAAAAGCAGCTGCTCTTTCTGCAACTTTTTGTGCAATATTACCGATACCAAATAAACATAAAGTTTTTCCAAATAGTTCTGTTCTTTTGATTTGTTTCTTTAACCATTTGCCTTCTTTCATTCCATTGTTATATTCAATTATATGAGAAGGAGCTGCAATTAAATGCGCCATAACAAGTTCAGCAACAGCAACTGATGAAGCTTTAGGTGTATTGCGTACAAAAATACCTTTAGATTCAGCATATTCTTTATCGATATTATCAATACCAACACCACCTCTAATAATAAGCTTCAAATTTGGTGCTTGATCGATATATTCTTTTGTACATTTAGTCTTAGATCTAACAAGTACAACATTCGCTTCACTGAGTTTTGATTTGTCGTCAGTTACTTCGCCAAATACTGATAATTTTTTAGCTAATGATTTATCAAAAGCATCAGAAATTAGAATTAACATAAATTAACCTCTTTAATTCGATATTATAAACATCTTATTTTTTCAATTAAGAATAAAATATATTGGGGAATTTGTCAATTTTTTTTTATTTTTTTTTGTTATTACTAAATAATTTCTTTGATTTTTTATCATAAACTTGCTTTTAGAGTTATTTAGCTTCTATAATAAATAATTTAATAAAAAAAATAAAAAACCGCCTAGTGGTTCACTAAGCGGGAAGTGTCTTAATAAGATTTAGAAGCATGTAACTTTCTAGCTTTTTTTAATTGCTTACGAGCAGCAGCTTTCTTCTTTCTATTAAGAATGGTGGATGGCTTTTCGAAGTATTCTCTTTTCTTATACTCACGAATAATACCTTCTTTTTCTACTAAACGTTTAAAACGTTTAATTGATTTTTCTAAAGGTTCGTTATCATCTACTTTAATATGTGCCATTGTAAATCACCTCCTTCCCTCTTTAAGCATTGGGACATTTATAGTTTAATATTTTTAAACCACAAACGTGAATATACTAAATAAAATAACTTTATTCAACACCTTTATTTAATTAATTCGATATATTAAAAAATAATATATATTTTATCTATTTTCACTTTGTTTTATATCAATAATTGATAATTGAATAGATTCATTATTCTTATAATTATTCATATTCATTTTGAACACAATATCAACAAAATCTCCTATTTCAAAACCTTCATCAACTTTCTTTCCTCCATTCCAAAAAATACATGGCCATTGAAAATTATTATATGAAATTACAAGTTTAACATTCCTAGAACCATTAGATCCTCCATTTATAAAAAAGTAATCACTTAAATGAGCTTTTTCGATATGAAATACTAAAGGGGAGTTCCCTTGACCATAAGGTTCAAATTGTTCAACAATTTTCATTAATTCTGGAGTAAAATTCTTTTCTTTAACTGTACAATCAATTTCAACTTCATCTAAATTATCACTTTCAATCTCATCCATAGAAAAAAGAACATCTTCAATTTTGCTTAAGAATTCATTTAATTTTGATTCTTCAAAAGTAAAACCTCCGGCATTAGCATGTCCACCGAAGTTTGATAAAAGGTCTTCAAAGTTTGTTAAAAATTTAGTTATATGAAAATTTTTAGGAGATCTCATACTTCCTGTATATGTAGAATCTCCATTATTAGATAAAACCATACTAGGACATTTATATAGATTCATTAGTCTCGAAGCCATTAAACCTGTAATACCGCGAGAAACTTTTGCTTTTTTTACTAAAACTAATTTTGATCCAAATCTTTCATAATTTTCTTTTGCCTCATTTTGAAGATTTGTCCAAGCCTCATCACCTAATTTTTGTCTTTCTTTATTTAAAGAGAGCAAATTAGTTGATAATTCTTCAATGTTTCTATCTTCTTCAGCTAATAGCATATCGATTGCTACATGAGGCTTTCCTAGCCTTCCTGATGAATTTAATATAGGTGATATATTCCATCCAATATTAGTTGTTGTTATTTTTTTATTTATTAATTTTGCATTAGCTAATAAAGGTAATAAAGATCTTCTAGGTTTTTTACTTAATTGAGACAAGCCTCTTTTGACAATAATTCTATTTTCATCAATCATTGGCATCATATCTGCGACAGTCCCTATTGCAACTAAATCTAGTACTTCATCAAAATCTTTAGATAAACTCTCATTGCTAGAAAAAATAAGTGAATTAAATATTCCCATTAATACATCAAGTTCATCTTTAACTATTTCACTATATCTTCCACTTTTTGAAACTTCAGATAAAGTAAATAAGCTTTTATGTTTTAAAACAGGAAAAGTTTCATTTAATATAGGTCTTAAATCTTGAAGAAATATATCAATTTTAGAATTAAATGCTTTACTTAGTTGTTTAGTTTCAACTTCAGCATCAAGAACTATAATTGGGATACCACAATTTATGAAATCAATTATTTTTGATTGATCTATTTTTACTATCCCTGGATTTATTATCTCAATCATTCTATCTAATACAACTAAATTTCTTACTTTCATTGCTTGAATTATTACAGAATCATTTCCAGGTTGAGAATGTAATAAAATATATTCTTCATTAAAATATTCTGTTTGAGAAAAACGTAAAGCCCAAATAAATTTAGCAGCTACTCCACAACCTGCAAGATGAGGAAAGGGGTATGTGCTATCTTTCTTTTTAGGATCTATTATAGAATAAGCTTTTGGAAGAACTTCACCACTTAAATGGTGATCTAAAACTATTGTATCAATATATAATGAATTTGCTAATTCAATTTCTTCTATTTCGCTAATACCACAGTCTACTGTAATAAATAAACTAACTCCATCTTCTTTTGCTTGTAAAACTTTTTCATTGCTCATTCCATATGGATCTATTCCATCTGGAACAGTATAAGATACATCTACACCAAATCTTTTTAATTCATTTACTAAAAGTACTGTGCTAGTAATACCATCAACATCTTTATCTCCAAATACTCTTATCTTTTCTTTAGACTCTATAGCTTCTAAAACTCTCTCAATAGCATTAGACATATCTTTAAATTCAAATGGACTATGTAAAAACAATAATTCATTTTCTAAATAAAATTTTACTTTTTCTCTTTCAACAATTCTTCTTCTTGCAAGTATTGAACAAGTCAACAAATCAACTTTATATCTATTTGATAATTGTTTTACTTCTTCAATATCAATGCTTTTCTTTACCCAATTCATATATTCCCTTTGTTATTTATTATAATACATTTATACTTTTTAGAGGATACCCTATTATTTTAGTAATCCATCGAATCATATAGATTTTTATTCTTTTTGCTGTAGCTTCAAATAATTTAACACCTATCGCATCTTCTAAATTCATCTCCATAGTTATCTTCAAATATTTCCTAGCCTTTGGTGGTAATATCATATTAGAGGTATTAGAACAATCTTTGCAACTTGGTACACTCATAGAATCTAGAAAATATAATACCTCATCTTCCTCATAAATTTTATCACAACTTGGACAGTGTAAAAAATCTTCAAAAAAACCATGACTTTTTATAAACCTTAATATAAATTGTAATAAAATTACATCCTTATTTACAGTATCATCCTCTAATAAATCAAGAGACTTTGTAAAAATATTGTAAATATATGAAAAATCATCACTATATGTTTTTAAAATGATTTCACTCATAATAGAAGCTGTTACAATACTAGTATAATTAGTAAATAAATTATCATGAGTAGATATTAAATTAAGATCTTTTAAAATATATTGCTTTTTACTAGGATTATAATACAAGAAAAATTCTCCCTCTTGAAATCTAAATGCTTTGGGAGCTTTTTTACTAGTCTTTGCACCGAAAGAACGTACAATAATTAATCCTAAATCAACACTTAACAAAGAAATATTAATATTATTAATTCCATCACGTCTCGTATGTAATACAATAGCTTGCGTTATAATATCTCTTTGCATAAATCCTCCAAAATTAGGATAAAGCCAAATTTAACATAAAGTCAATAAATTTAATAATATAAAATAATGGAAATAATTAAATACTTATGATAATATATTTCTATTATGAGCAAAAAAAAAATATATGTTATCATCTTATTACTTATATCATTGTTTTCTAACAATATTTTTTCAATAAATTTAAATAAACAAACTTTAATAAATCCATTTCCAAGTGAAACAAATCTAAAAAACTTTACAAAAATACAAAATGTTGATTTATACGATAAAGAAGAATTAAGCAATATTCAAATTTCATTAATTACTATAACCCCAGGAGATCAAATTTATTCTTGGTTTGGACATTCTGCAATTTTAATAGAAAATAATGATAAAAAACCTGTAGTTTATGATTATGGTATTTTTAGTTTTGATAGTGAAAATTTTTATGAAAACTTTTTACTTGGGAAAATGTATTATCTAGTTTTACCCTCTTATGCAAATTCTAGATTAATAGAGCCAATAAACGATAATCGTAAAATAAGTAAAGTTGAATTAAATCTAGAAGACAATCAAAAAATAGATATAATGAATTTTTTAATCTATAATTCTAAAGAAGAAAATCGTACATATTTGTATGATTTTTATTATGATAATTGTGCAACTCGAATTAGAGATATAATAAATTGGACTGAAAATGGTGATTTTAAAAAGTGGGCAACAAATCAATATACTTCTCTTACTTTTAGAAATTTATCAACTAAAGAATTATATAATTCTCGTTTTGTAAATTGGGTACTTAATAGTTTTTTAGGTAAAGATTGTGATAGAAAAATCACAACATGGGAAACTATGTTTCTACCTGAATATTTAGAAAAAAGCATTATAGAATATAATGAATTGAATAAAAGTCAAACCTTTATCGCAAA
>Ga0102926_1001211_pt1 | contig 15382 bp, 8 predicted proteins | sample SalPonR1_A_D2_MG_FD_78173 | JGI IMG/M metagenome (GOLD analysis project Ga0102926, IMG submission 78173) | Salt pond soil microbial communities from South San Francisco under conditions of wetland restoration - Salt Pond MetaG R1_A_D2_MG | ecosystem: Environmental > Aquatic > Marine > Intertidal...
CAATCACAGGTTCTTTACTTTTATTTAGAGCCGGATTCTTTTTCTATAACCTTTACCTCTACCTGAGATATAAGCCAATTAATTCTGTAAGCAATGAAGAACTACCAACCTGTACGGTAATAGTTCCAGCTTATAATGAAGGAAAACAGGTTTGGGCAACCCTTAAAAGCCTTGCTAAAAGTGATTATCCAAGTCATAAAATACAACTTCTGGCCATAGATGACGGAAGTAAAGATGACACCTGGGATTGGATGCTAAAAGCTAAAAAGGAGCTTGGCGATCAATTGAGCATCTACCAACAACCAGAAAACAAAGGAAAAAGGCACGCGCTTTACCGCGGATTCAATTTGAGTACCGGAGAAGTTCTTGTGACCGTAGATAGTGATTCTGAGGTTACTAAAGACACCCTGCGTAACCTTGTAAGTCCTTTTGTGGTTAACGAAAAATGCGGCGCTGTAGCAGGAAATATTCGTGTGCTAAACAATGAGAAAAAGGCTATGTTGCCTAAGATGCTGGATGTGAGTTTTGTGCTTAGTTTCGAATTTATTCGTTCTGCGGAAAGTAGCCTGGAATCGGTGTTATGTACACCCGGTGCGCTAGCTGCTTACAGGAAAAAAGCTGTTTTTGGCTGTTTGGAAGAATGGATTAACCAAACCTTTATGGGCAAGGCTTCAGATATCGGCGAAGACCGTGCTATGACCAATATGATTCTTAAACAGGGTTATCACGTACTCTTTCAAAGAAATGCTTTCGCTTATACCAACGTACCCGAAAAATACACCGGACTCTATAAAATGTTTATCAGATGGGGAAGAAGTAACGTTCGTGAGAATATTTCGATGGCGAAATATGTTTTCACAGATTTCAGGGAAAGCTCTAAAGCCGGATCTCGACTTCTGTTCATCAACCAGGTATTGAAATTAGTGATGAGTTATCCAACAATCCTGATGATGCTTTTCTTTATCTCTATGGATCCAATTTTATTCTTGAGTTCAACCTTATTCAGTATTCTGATATGGTCCAGTTTCCCGGTACTCTTCTATGCTAAGAGATATAATTTATCGGAATCTTTCTGGGCGTATTCCTATAGTATCCTTTATACCTTTGGGTTATTTTGGATCACTCCATATGCTATTGCCACCGCAAGCAAAAGAGGATGGCTTACCCGTGGATAATAACAAAAGATTAAAATATTTCAAATAAAAAAAGGGAAGCTAAAGGCTTCCCTTTTTTATTGAATGTAAAACGATAACTTCCGATAATCGGACAATGACTTTCTATTTTCTAAAAATATATTTGAATATCAAACATGATTATTTAAGCTTCTTCTGATTTTTTAATCTGATCGATTTGCTTTAAAACCTCATTTGCTTCAAACATTTTTTCATCACTTTTACTACGATTAGTAGTAGAGAGTTGATGAGCTTCTTCCAGAAGCTTTTTGTATTTCGCTTCTAGTTTTTCAACTTCTGACTTTTTCTTGAATAATCCGAACATACCTTTTTTTATATAAATATATTATAAACATAGATGCAAAAAAGGAAATTCACATTAATTAACCATTGTTCTAGTCTCTTAAAACCTGTTGATAATGAAAAAGGTTTCGGCTATTTCGACGTCCACAAATTTAATTGAGATTATAGCTTCACCCCGTTATACACCAATACTTTAGAATTTTCACTTTTTACCTTTTGTCGGTAATTTTTAGGCGCTAGAGAGATAAAATACTTGTTTTGTTTCGCTTAAAATTCATTTTTAGCTGTTATAATCTTTCTATATTTATTTTTTTATAAAAAAGAAACGAAAAGCCCCTATGCACATAGTTAATGCCCACCAGAATAATCTCAAAAATATTGATTTAAGTATTCCTGAAAATCAATTGATTGTGGTGACTGGTCTATCCGGCTCAGGGAAATCTTCCCTGGCTATGGGCATTATCGCCAATGAAGGTTACCGCTATTTTTTAGAGAGCCTACCTGCTTACAATCAACAAAATAGTCAGTTGATTCCTACTGCTGAAGTAGATGACATAAAAGATCTTCCTCCGGTAATTAAGGTGGAACAATCCAAACGCTTCCAGTCTATCAATACTACTTTTGGCACACTCTCTGAGCTTGCTTCTGTATTCAGAATTTTATTTGCACGGTATTCTGCGAATGAAACTATGAGTAAGTCGCTATTTTCTTTTAATCACGCGAGAGGAGCCTGTAAGGTATGTCGTGGAATTGGAGAAGCAGAATATATCGACCTTGATAAATTAGTAGGGGATGAAAATAAAACGCTTAGAGAAGGGGCTATAACCACTACTCTTCCTAATGGCTATATAGTTTACTCCCAGATAACCGTAGAGGAATTAAACAAGGTGTGTGAGGCGCACGGCTTTAATGTAGATATACCGTGGAAGGAACTCACGGCGGAGCAACAAGACGTGGTCTTAAACGGAAGTGACCGTATCAAAGTGTTTTTTGGCAAACACGGGCTGGAATCCAGGCTTAGATGGAAAGGAATTAAAGCCAAGCCTCGTGAAGAAGGATTCTATAAAGGAATGCTTCCTATTATGCAGGATATTTTAAGACGTGATAGAAATCCCAATATCTTAAAATTTGCCAGTTCCAAAATTTGCCCAAGCTGTAAAGGCGCCCGTATTAAAACAGAACATTTAAAATATAAGTGGAAAGGACTCAATTTTCAAGAATGGATGGAGCTTTCCTTAAGCGAATTATATGAAAAACTGAAGTCTCAGCAATTCACAGCCGGAGAGCAAGTTTTGGCAGATAAGATCTGCACTCAATTATATGACCTGATTAGGCTGGGTATGGAAGAATACCGGCTAAGCACGCCAAGTATGGAAATTTCCTCTGGCGATGGGCAACGGATCAAACTCATTAACCAGGTAAATAGTAAATTACAAGGTATTTTATACGTATTTGATGAACCTTCTATCGGTTTGTCTGCAGACTATCAAAAGTATTTACTTCATATTTTAAACCGACTCATTCGCAGAGGAAATACGGTTATGGTGGTGGAGCACGACTTAGATTTTATAAAGTCGGCAGATTGGGTAGTAGAATTAGGCCCAGAAGCAGGCATACATGGCGGTGAAGTGGTTTTTAACGGGCCCATCGAAAACTTTCTAAATACAAAAGACCTAAACAGCCCAACTTTATCGGCATTGAAGGAAGCCGGGAATGATAAAACATCTAAAAACCAACCAAAAAAGGTGTTGGCTGAATCCTTTCAACCCGGCAAAATGGAGCTAACAGCGGTGAGCCGCAAAACGCCTCAAATTATGGAAAGCATCACCCAATTTTCTGAGGAGGAAAATCTAAATCTTCTCACTGTAAACGATCAACCTATAGGTAAAACGCCCCGAAGTAATCCGGCTACTTATACAGGCTTAGCAGATAAAATAAGGGATTTACTCGCAAAAACGACTGAAGCGAAAACTTCAAATTTATCCAAAGGAGCTTTTTCATTTAATAACAAGACCGGTAGATGTGAAGCCTGTGAAGGAGCTGGCGTAATCACCCTCTCCATGAGTGCAATTGGCAGTATCAACCAGGTTTGTCCTACCTGTAATGGCAAACGTTTTAAGCCAGAAGTACTTCGTGTTCATTGGAATGAAAAGAATATTGCAGATCTCTATAACTTAAGTATTGAAGAAGCTTATGAATTCTTTTCCGAGGAAAAGAAAATCAAAGAAATTCTGTCTTTAATGCTGCAATTAGGACTTGGCTATATCAAACTGGGACAGCCCTCCAATACCTTATCCGGTGGGGAAGCGCAGCGTATTAAACTCACTAAACATTTTGCCAGGAAATCAAAAAAGACGCTCCTCCTACTTGAAGAACCCAGTATAGGATTGCATCAACAAAATGTGAGTCAGTTGCTGGATGCATTGCACCAACTCAAGCAACAAACCGCGGGCATTATCTGTTTTGAAAACCATTCACTTTTTCAATCTCAATGTGATGCCTTATTGGACAATGCGCTCGAGGTTCAACCCATCGAAGTGAAAGAAGAGCCCGTACAGCAAAGGGATAAAATTTCCATCCAGGGTGCGCGTACGCATTCTCTCAAAGATCTCAACTTAGATTTGCCAAAGCACCAATTAACCGTGGTGACCGGAATTTCCGGTTCCGGGAAATCTTCATTGGTAATTGATACCCTGCACGGGTTCGGGTTACAGGAAATGACCAAACAGTTTTCAAGTTATCAGCAATCCAGAGTGGGCGTGAATTTTCAGTTGGAGGTTAATCATATTGAAGGGCTTACTCCTACTATTTGCATCACTCGTAAACAGAAGAACTATTCTCAGCGCTCGGATATTGCAAAACAAACGGGAATTGATAAGATCTTGCGCTTTGCCTTTTCCAGAAAGGCGCAGTATGAAGGACAGGAATTATCGGCCAGTCATTTTTCAAACAACCACGAATTAGGAAAATGTGCGGTTTGTGAGGGCTTTGGACAAGAACTGCTGCCCGATCTCAACAAACTCGTACTGGATGAAAATAAAAGCATTTCTAACGGACTCTTTGCACACAATAAAGTCGTGGGATATTACGGCGATCCGGCAGGAAAGCATATGGCAATCTTAAAGGAAGTTGGTAAAGAATATGGTTTTACTCTGGAAACCCCTTTTAAAGAACTGAGCGACTCCCAGAAAGAAATATTACTGAACGGAGCAGGTGAAAAAGTTTGGAAAGCCAACTGGTTGTATAAAACAAAAACAAGGGAAGGTTCGCAAGCCTTAAGTATGAAGTGGGAAGGCCTCTACCACTACTTACAAGACGAATATTTTAAAACCCGGAAGAATAAAAATATAAGTCAGCTGACTGCACTCTTTTCTGATAAAGAATGCAGCCATTGTGAGGGAAGTGGTTTGAAGCCCGAAAGATTGGCTTTTCGAATAGCAGGAAAATCCATTCACGAAATTAAATTAATGAATTTTGGAACGCTTGGCCAGTGGCTAGCCGAAAATTCCACCGGAAAAGATGTAAATGGAAAACTGCTCGCCAGGATTGAACCCCATTTATTTAACACTATTCTTAGAGCGAAGCAATTGCATATTGATCACCTGCAACTAAACCGAAAATCGCCTACACTTTCCGGTGGAGAAAATCAAAGGGTAGAGCTGATCAAACAGCTGAACAGTCCGCTTAAAGGAATTACCTATTTGTTAGATGAACCTTCAGCTGGTTTGTCTAATGATAATATTCCGGACCTGATTCAAATCCTAAAAGAACTTATTGAAAAAGGAAATACTGTTGTGGTCATTGAACACAATAAAGCCATTATACATGAAGCAGATCATATAGTGCAGATTGGCCCAAAAGCCGGCAAGTTAGGGGGACATATCACTTATGAAGGCACCACCGAAGGTTTATTACAACAAGCCGATTGCCATCCATTTCTGAAAGCGCCTATCCAAGCGGTGGAACTTAAAGAGGGGAAAGAGCACATTAGTATTAGTAAGCTAGCTAAGCATACCTTGATAAGGGATTCATTATCCCTGCCTATTGGAGGTATCTCTGCCTTAACAGGAAAATCGGGTATTGGGAAAACCACCCTGGTGAAAGATATCCTGGTGCCAAGCATTGAGACGGGAGAGCCGGTGAATTGTAAAAGCATAGATTTCCCTAAAAATTATGCAGGCGTGCATTATTTTGAACCTAAAAAACTTAATACTCACGCTGCCACTTTATTGATTTTCTACCTGGATATTTTAAAGGAAGTCTGCAAAATATTTTCAGCTGAAACCGGCTTAAAAGCTAAAGATTTCTCCTATAAAACCAAGAGTAGTCAGTGCCTTAACTGCAAAGGAAAAGGCTATACTGAGACCAGTCTTGATATTGCTGCCAATGCCATTGAAAAATGTGAAGTTTGCAAGGGGCAGCGCTATCAAAGCCATATTTTGGAACATTCTGTTGAAAAGAAAAATATAGCAGAAGTACTTGCCCTAAATATCATAGAATTAAAAGAATGGTTGAATAAGTTTACTGTAAACCCTAAAACCCGGAAATTCCTGGATCAATTAGAGGAAATCGGGTTGGCGCATCTTAGGTTAGACCAGCCGGTGCAATCTCTTTCTTCCGGGGAGAAACAACGATTATTGTTGTTGAACTGGCTGCAGGCTGAATTTACAGATGTGCTTTATATTTTAGATGAACCCAGCACTGGACTGCATTATGCTGATATTGATCTATTGTTTTCGATACTCAAAAAACTCGGTGAAGCCAATGATATCCTCATTATTGATCATAACCCGTATTTATTAGAAAAAATTGGGATTGGTGTAGTTTTAAAATAAATTTAAATATTTTCTGATGGAAAGCAGGCTTTCTTAAACAATATTGTTAAATTAAATGGCTGCCTTTTCAGTTATACTAGCCACAAATATTTGCAAACTTAATTGTTTCTCTTTTTTTCTTTTTTCTCATCTGATTCAGGCTTATTTTCACCTTTCTTTCTTTTCTTTTTCATATCCTGTTCTTCCTTTTCTTTTTTCTGTTCCTGTTTTTTTTCTTCCAATACTACAAGAACAGGGCATTCTATAGCTTCACTTATCTCATTTTTGATCTTATTTATTAGTGATTCCCGCTTTTTTGAATTTGCCTCCACAAGAATTACCAGGTCATCTTCTTCAGTTATATCCTTTACCGCATCTGTGATATCTTTTACTTCTTTTTCCTCAGTTTTAATCTGATCGCTTTTTATACCAGTCTGCTTAAGCTGTTCAAAAGCTTTATTTTTCATAGACTGTATTTCTTTAGAATTTTCCAAAAATAGTAGAGTGATAGGAAGGTCACTAGCTGTTATAAGTTCCTTTATTACTGTGGCCAATCGGCTGCTAATCTGGTTTTGATCATATAAAGGCACCAGAAGTCGCTTGAGTTGTCTTATAGGTTTTGACTCCAGCATAGCATGGCAATTGTATTTAACAATTATATTTTTGAGGGTATCTGAAATGTTTGGAGTAAATACTATCTCTGATTCTACTTTAAAATCTTCAGCTTCCAACTGTTTTTTAACCTCCTGCAGCTCTTCTTTTGCATCCTCCCGTTTTTCTTCCTTAAATTGCTCGGGATCGGTTTGTTCCGGTACTTCTTTGTAACCTATCAAAAGAACTTCAAGATCTGTAAAACCTTTCAAAATGGCTAAAGGAAGTGATTTTTCCTGCGGAAGCGAAACAGGTATTAAAATTCGGGGTTTACGTAATTTTGGTTCTATGTGTGGTGGTTTTGGAGAAGCAAGCTTTGTTTTCCGGGCGGTTAATAAATAAAGTATTACAGCGAACAAAAGAACCGATCCACCGAGGATTATCGATAGGCCCTCCATAAAAACAATAAGGCCAAAACATGCTATCATACCTACCGCTGGTAGAAGTGGATAGCCGGGCACCTTGAACCCGGGTAGATACCATATGGGTTTTCTGCGCTTTAGGACAATCACACAAATACAGAGCATTCCGTAAATTATTAAGTGCAAAAACGATGCAACTTCGGCAAGGATTTCTATTCTTCCCAGAACTGACAGTCCGGCAATAGGAAAACCTACGAATAAAAGAGCGTAATGAGGGGTGCCAAAGCGATCATGGACTTTTGAAATCCAGGAAGGTATAAGTTCATCACGACTAAGAGCATAAACTGCACGCGATGAACTAAGAATAGAAGCGTTAGCACTTGACAAAGTTGCAAGCAGTCCGGCAAACATCGTAATTAAAGCACCCCAGGGACCTACTAATGAACGCATCACCTCTACAAGTGCTGTTTCACCTAATTCACCTAAACGATCGTGAGTTAAAACACTATTGCTTACAAATATTGCTACGATATAAAGAAGAGTAACTATTAATACGCTTCCTATAAGGGCTCGGGGTAGATTGATTTGTGGTCTTTTAATTTCCCCCGCGACTGTGGCTATCTGAACAAAACCTAGAAAAGAGGTAAAGACAAGGGCAGAAACTCCAAATACCGGTCCTAGCCCCTCGGGGGAGAAGGATTTCGGCAACCTACTATCACCTAAAATTCCGGTAATTTCCAATATTCCATATAGAAATAGCATCATCAATATACCCGTAAGACTAAGCACGATTGTATTCTGAAGTTTACCTACACCCTTAGTTCCCAAAAAGTTTACAAGCGTTAGAAGTAATGCCATCCCTACTGCTAAAAGTACAGAAGGATCTCCAGGACTCATTCCCGCTTCTTTTAAGATCTCAATAAAGTATCTACCAAAACCGGTTAGATAAAAGGAGCTTGCAAAAATTAGCCCTATCCACATACTAACTCCAGTAAGCATTCCCCAAAAAGATCCGAAAGTACGGGAAACAAAAAAATAACCCCCACCACTGGAGGGCATTGCTGTTGCTAGCTCAGCAGTGCACAAAGCCACTATAAGGGCAATAAGACCTGCCAAACCGAATGAAAGCATGGCTGCAGTGCCGACCTCACCCGATGCGATCCCCGGAAAGACAAAAATACCAGCTCCCACCATGGTACCAACTCCAATACTCAGTGCATTTTTTAGTGAAAGTGTTCTTGATAATCCGGTGTGGTCATTATTTTTATTTGACAAATTAGCTTGATTTATGTAGGTTCTGGAGGTAATTTATAAATATTATTCAAATATTTTAAATTGAAATTCAATAGACTTTAAGATAGAAATTAGGTTTTAAAATAAGCAATTTATCTGCTAGAAGTATTTCCAAACATTTTCTTTAAAATGTCAAATAAACTAAGTTGAAGATTCAAGAAAGGAATTCTTTGACAGCTGAAATAAGCGTAATGATTTATTTGCGTCTTAAATTTTACCAGCCTGTAAAATCGCTTTCTTCGGGAGAGAAACAAGGTTTATTATTAATGAACTGGCTGCAGGCCAAAGCTCTCGAGGTATTTTATATTTTAGATGAACCGAGCACAGGACTGCTTATACGGATATAAAACTCAGAATTCTTGTTGGAATCTATATTTTTGGGATATCTAACATTTTGGACTAAGATACTTGTATCCATCTGAAGTGAACTGCCTCGTAAGCTAGCTCACGAGGCAGTTTTATTAACAATTATTTTAATTCCGAGGCAAGTCCCCAGGCATTAAATATTGCAGTAATATTATAAGGTTTCCTCCAGCCATTTAAAGAATTCTCTTTGCCAGATGATCCCATTTTGAGCGCTTAGGATCCAGTGGTTTTCCATTGGAAAATACAGTAGCTTACTTTTTAAACCTTTTAGCTGGGCAGCCTGAAAGGCTTCAAGTCCCTGCCCAATTGGAACCCTATAATCTTTACCTCCCTGTATAATCAAGATGGGAGCATTCCAATTATTAACGTAATTAATAGGATTAAATTCGGTATAGGCTTTTGGAGTTGGATTTTGCCAGTATGCACCTTCAAGATCTTTGTTTACAAAAAACAATTCTTCTGTAGTTCCATACATGCTACGGGTATTAAAGATTCCATCATGAGCAATAAAGGTTTTAAAACGATTGTCATGGTGACCGGCAAGATAAAAAGCCGAGTAACCGCCATAACTTGCACCTACGGCTCCCAGCCTGTCGTTATCAACAAAATCTTCTTTACTCACTTTATCTATAGCTGAAAGGTAATCCTGCATATTTTGTCCTCCCCAGTCACCGCTTATCTGCTCATTCCACGCTACACCATAACCCGGCATACCTCTTCGGTTGGGAGCTACTACAATATAACCTTTAGCAGCCATCAATTGAAAGTTCCACCTAAAGGAATAAAATTGGGATAAAGGAGCTTGCGGTCCACCTTGTAAATAAAGGAGAGTAGGATATTTTTTGCTTGGGTCAAAATCCGGCGGGTAGATCACCCAGGTTAGCATTTCTTTTCCATCGGTGGTAGGAATCATCCTTTTTTCAACCTTACTCAGCTTAATTCTATTATAAAAAGCATCGTTCGCATGGCTTAGCTGATCCATTTTTCCGGTTTTTAGATCTACGGTATAAATCTCTGAGGCATGATTCATATCTGTTCTGGTCACCACCATGGTGTTATCTGACTGCCCTACCATTCCGGTAATATCAAACTGACCTTTGGTGATCTGTTTAACATCAGCCGAAGCATTTTTCGTAAGATTTACTTCGAATAATTGTTTTGTCCCCATAGTAGGAGCTATAAAGAAAAGTTTCTTACCATCCTTACTCCACATAAAACTACTCACGGTGCCATCCCAATCTTTGGTAAGATTCATTTTTTGGCCATCTCTTAGCACTACAATGTCATTCTTATCAGATTCGTATCCGGGTTCATCCATTTGTAACCAGGCAAGAGTCCCATCCCTGGAAACTGCAGGCGAAGTATCATAACCTTCATTATCATCGGTTAAGTTGGTAGTGGTTTGAGAAGCTATATCATAAGAATAGATATCGGTATTGGTGCTTACTGCATATTCCTTTCCCTTTACTTTTTTAGAAACATAAAATACTTTACTCCCATCACTATTCCAGATATAATCTTCTGAACCACCAAATGGTTGTAAAGGAGTATCGTGAGGTTCTCCTTCCATAATATCCCATTCTTCTCCAGAAGAAAGGTCTTTTATAAATAAATGGCTGTATTTACCGTCTTCCCAGGTATCCCAGTGCCTGTAGTTAAGGTCGTCATAAATATAAACATCAGACTTTTTCATTTCAGGATAAAAATCCTCTCCGCTAACCGGTTCAACTTTTACTTCTTTTGAAATTATTTTATAATCGCCTGAAGGAGATACCTTAGGATCTGTATAAATACTGTCATAGGATTTTATTTGAGTAGGTTCCCCTCCTTTAAGCGGAAGCACGAAAGTTTTAGAATTGCTGGTGTTAGCATCTATATCGTAAGAACTGCTGGAAAATAAAACCTGCTCACCATCATTGGTTAGACCTATGGGAGAAACTCGTTCAAGTTCCCACAGTTTTTCAGGAGTTATTGTTTGGGCTGTTGCAGAAAGACATAATCCCGAAAGCATCAGGAAAAAATATAGTTTTTTCATTGGTGTGGAAGATTGGTTAATTAAAAACGATTATAAAGATACAGAGGAAGGTAGAAATTTTTCAAAATATAGTAAGAATATTCTGCGGTACGCTATGTTACCGCAGAATATGCTTCTAATTTTATTTTTGATATTTCTTTAAATATTGATACGTCATAATCATTAAAAAAAATTGGTTTTTGTGAATTGATCGAATTGATAAAAAAATTTCTATAGCTAAAATTAAAAATTTTACTCTTTAGATTAGTCCCGAAATATTTCCTTCCGCATCAATATCAATTCTTTCTGAAGCAGGTACACCAGGCAATCCCGGCATACGCATCATATCTCCTGTGATTGGGATCAAGAATCCTGCACCTGAAGCTATTTCAATCTCCCTGACACTAAGTGTAAAGCCTTCAGGTCTTCCTAAAAGAGAAGGATCATCTGAAAGAGATTTTTGAGTCTTGGCAATGCACACCGGTAGGTTTTCCATTCCCAGGTCATGAATCTTCTTAAGATCTTTTTTGGCTTTCGGTCCAAATTCAACTTTTTCAGCGCCATAGATCTTTTTGGCAATGCTTTCAATTTTCGTGATTACTGCCGAGTCCCATTCGTATAGGGGAGAAAACTGTTCTTTAGCACCTTCAACTACTTCAATAACTTTTTGAGCAAGATCTAAAGCACCTTCTCCCCCTCTGGCCCAACCATCGGCAAGAGCTACTTTTACTCCTAATTCATCTGCAAGATCTTTAATAATCTGTATTTCCTCTTCACTGTCTGAAATAAATCTATTGATCGCAATAACTGGGGTCAAATTGAATACTTTAGAATTTTCCAGGTGTTTTTCCAGGTTTGGGAGACCTTTTTTCAAGGATTCTACATCAGGAATGGTTAAACTGCTCAGTTTGGCACCTCCGTGATATTTTAAGGCGCGAATAGTAGTTGTAATCACTACGGCTTTTGGAGAAAGCTCGGCACTTTGGCATTTGATATTGAGGAACTTTTCTGCCCCCAGGTCAAAACCAAATCCGGCTTCGGTAACGGTATAATCTGAAAGGCTCATGCCCATTCTAGTAGCAATCACCGAGTTGGTACCCTGCGCAATATTAGCAAAAGGACCTAAATGAATAATAGCTGGATTTCCTTCAATGGTCTGTACCAGGTTAGGTTTAATTGCTTCTTTTAAAAGTGCGGTCATTGCCTCTTCTGCATTTAAATCTCGAGCGAAGACAGGTTTTTTATCGAAAGTATAGCCGATAAAAATATTACCCAGCCTTCTTTTAAGATCTGAAAGGTCTTCTGCAAGGCACATAATGGCCATAATTTCTGAAGCCGCTGTTATATCAAAACCGCTTTCCCTCGGAATTCCCGAGCCTGTACCACCCAGACCAATAACTATATTTCTAAGTGCCCTGTCATTTACGTCCATCACTCTTTTAAGGGAAACTGTACGTGCATCAATTCCCAAACTCCTCTTTTTACTCTGAAGATTATTATCTACAATCGCTGCCAAAAGATTATGTGCCTTTTCAACTGCAGAAAAATCTCCCGTAAAGTGCAGGTTGATATCTTCCATAGGTAGCACTTGTGAAAATCCACCTCCCGTAGCGCCACCTTTAATCCCGAAAACAGGGCCTAAAGAAGGCTCTCTTAGCACCACTGTGGTTTTTTTTCCTAAACGGTTAAGCGCTTCTGAAAGACCTATTGAAACTGTAGTTTTCCCTTCTCCTCCTGGCGTTGGGGATATTGCAGAAACTAGGATAAGGTTTGATTGTTTTATCTTTTCTTTATCGATCTTGTCAAGTGGGATTTTAGCTTTGTAATTCCCATACATTTCGATATCCTTAGAGTCCAAACCCGCCTTTTCAGCGATGTTTGAAATATGCCGTAGTTTTACTCGTTGTGCTATTTCTAAATCACCAAGAGTTTCAGTATTTTTCATAGTTACAGATTGTTTATTACCGATCTTAAGAAAACGTTTTCGTTATTGATTTTACGAGTATAAACTTCGGAAGAAAGAACGAGAGAAATAATGACTATTATCAGGTAAACGAAAAAAATATATCTTATAAAAAGTCTTCCCGATGGAATTACCTATTTCCGCATTTTAATCTAGTTTAAGGATCGTTATGAATGCCTAATCTTTATAATACTTTCATTCTTTACTTTCCAAGAAAGATTATCAAATCGATACACCAGCAGGATTGATGAGGTTATTAAGATTAAGTGCCTGTAATTAAAGAAAAGTTTTCATTCTAAAAATTTATCCGAGCTTTTTTTGAACTGTAACGTTATAAAGAGTTTAATATCATACCTTTAAAGGAATGAAAACTCTTTGCCTAATTTTTTTATTTATACCCTTTTACTTTCTAGGGCAAGAGATCTATTACTCTCCTCTCACTGAAACTTATCCTAACATCTTCAGGTCAGAGTTTAAAAAGATTAATCGGAGGATTGTTTTTGAACCCAAAGATGTAACCATTGTAACCGAAACCAAACAAGGTAAGGATATAGAAATTTTGAATATTCAGGAAATTCATCTTACCGATAAAAACATTATTCTACTATGCCAGAACAGGAGTAAACAAAAGATCACAATTTCAATACCTGAAGAACAGGAGCACCTTTTATTTATAGATTATTATTACCGTTCCCCTACCATCAATGAGGAGATACAAATAAGGTTTCACCTTGAAAAAATGAAATTGGAAGGCGAAGAACCTATAAACATTGGTAATATTTAAGATAGCCTAATCGGTTTCAAAGTACAAATGATAATGATTACTGCATCCCGGGTTAAAGCTAGCTTTACACTTTGGACAGGTATTGCTGGAGGCCATGTAATCATTAATACTAAGTTCATGACCACATACGCCACATAAGATGGCTTTTTCAGAAAAAGCTTTTTTAGGCCATACTTCGTGTTCGTGGTTAGCTTCTTCTTTATGGCAGGAAAAACAGGGGTAATATTTATCGCAGCATTTGAATTTAATAGCGATTACATCCAGCGACGAATGCCAATGCACACAACGAGTTTGATTGTCTATAGATTGGCCATAAACAGTTGTTCCTTGAATCTGAAAAATATTAGAAGATTCTGGCATCTTTTCCTGAGAATAGGTAAAGTTAAAATAAAACAATAATATAAATAAGCTTAGCAGGTGTGCTGGTTTCATGTTTTGGTAATTACTTTTCAATAATATTAATCAGTTTATAATTTCCGATAGTTTATTTTAGGTCATTTTACTTTCCAATACAGAAATTAGAAAAAATATTCCCTAATAGCTCATCGTTTGTAACCTGGCCGGTGATCTCTCCAAAATATTCCAGGGCTTCCCGAATATCGATGGCCAGTAAATCGCCAGACAAACCACTGTTTAAGCCTTCTTCTACCTTGTTGATTTCTTCAAGAGCTTTTAATAGTGCATTGTAGTGACGGCTATTAGTCACGATAGTATTGTTATTTCTAAGCGCACCGGTGTTTACAAACTCCAGTAATTTAATTTTTAGTTCTTCTACACCTTCGCCTGTCTTGGCCGAAATTAACTGTAAATTCGCACCTTCCAATTCGTTTAAATTTTCAAATAAATTCTCTTTCTCTTTTTCCGTAAGTTGATCTACTTTATTTGCAATAACAACAAGGGGTTTTTGAGGAAATTGGTTGTGGATTTTTTTAATTTCAACCTTAAACTTTCCACTTTGAGCTTTAAATTTTTCTGCATTTAAAAGATAAACAACTACCTGCGCCTGACTAATTTTTTCAAAAGTTCGCTTTATTCCAATACTTTCCACTACATCTTCAGTCTCTCTTATTCCTGCGGTATCAATAAATCTAAATCCAACTCCACCAATACTCATTTCGTCCTCAATAGAATCGCGGGTAGTCCCTGCTACTTCAGAAACAATAGCGCGCTCTTCATTTAAAAGTGAATTTAATAAAGTAGATTTTCCTACGTTTGGCTCTCCCACAATCGCCACGGGAATTCCATTTTTAAGCACATTTCCGGTAGCAAAAGAATCTATTAAACGCTTTAGAACCTGCTGAATCCTGGCTACCAATTCTTTAAATTGATCTCTATTGGCAAACTCCACATCTTCTTCAGAAAAGTCTAATTCTAATTCAATTAAGGAAGCAAAATCTAATAATTCCTGGCGTAACCTATGAATTTCATTAGAAAATCCGCCGCGCATTTGTTGCATGGCCATTTGGTGAGAGGCCTGGTTTTCAGAAGAAATTAGATCGGCTACAGCTTCTGCCTGACTAAGATCCATTTTGCCGTTTAGGAAAGCACGCATTGTAAATTCCCCGGCTTCAGCCGAGCGACAACCTTTTCTAATCATTAACTGGATAATCTCCTGCTGAATATATGGACTTCCGTGACAGGAAATTTCTACTGTTTCCTC
>Ga0102926_1001213_pt1 | contig 15376 bp, 9 predicted proteins | sample SalPonR1_A_D2_MG_FD_78173 | JGI IMG/M metagenome (GOLD analysis project Ga0102926, IMG submission 78173) | Salt pond soil microbial communities from South San Francisco under conditions of wetland restoration - Salt Pond MetaG R1_A_D2_MG | ecosystem: Environmental > Aquatic > Marine > Intertidal...
ATTTTAAAACTAATTGATTCGCTATTTCTTCCGACATAGCAATAATAGCCAGCATTAAGCCTATTCCTCTAATTTCTGAAATAAGTGGATGCACCAGTAACTTTCTAAAGAGTTTCTCTTTTCGAAGACTTTCTGTCATTAAGTCTGAATCGGTGATTTCTTTTAATGTAGCTAAAGCCGAAGCAGCAATTACAGGATTTCCCCCAAAAGTAGTGATATGTCCCATTTTTGGGTTGTCTGAAAGGCTATCCATCATTTTTGAGGAAGCTGAAAAAGCGCCAATAGGCATTCCGCCGCCCATACCTTTTCCCAATGCAACGATATCAGGAACCATATCAAAATTCTGAAAACCAAAGAGTTTTCCTGTTCTTCCAAAACCCGGTTGAATTTCATCTAGAATCAATAATGCCCCAACTTCCTCACAGCGTTGTTTTATTTTTTTTAAAAAATTATTCTTCGGAAGAATAAAGCCAGCTCCGCCCTGTATGCTTTCCAGGATCACAGCCGCGGTTTTTTCGGTAATCTTTTCTAATTCTTTTTCCTCGTTAAACTGAATGAAGGAAATACCGCCTAAAAGTGGTCTAAAAGGCTTTTGACGCTCTTCGTAGTCCATTAAGCTTAGCGAACCCATAGTATTGCCATGGTAGGCCTGGTGCGCAGCTATTATTTCAGCTCTTCCGGTATAGCGTCGGGCAAGTTTTAATGCGCCCTCTATAGCCTCTGTACCAGAATTTGTGAGGTAAGTTTTTTCCAATGGCTTAGGGAAATGCTTAGCCAGCAATTTAGTTAGTTCTACAGCCGGTTGCTGGGCATATTCTCCATACACCATGACGTGAAGATACTTTTCAGCCTGTTCTTTAATCGCGTTTACAACTTTAGGATGGCAGTGTCCTAAACTGCAGGCAGAGACACCTGCTACAAAATCCAGGTGCTTTTTTCCGTCGGTAGTGAAAATATAAGAACCTTTTGCTGAAGCTACTTGCAGGCCTAAGGGATGCGGAGTGGTTTGTGCCTGGTATCTTAGAAAATCTTTATTCATCGCTTTGATCCTCTTCAATTCCCTTCTGATTTTCTTTCTGTGTATCTCCAGATTTTATCAACGATCTCTGTTCTTTCAATTCAGGGATGCTATCTCTCAACCTATTCTTTAGTGCTTCTGCCTCGGTTTTTTCTTCCTCGCCTTCAGGTTTAATCAGTGCTTTTGGTTCTTTTAATTGCGGAATGTTGTCTCTTACCTTATTTTGCAGGTCTTCGGGTTTTAGTCTTGACTTATCATTTAAAAGCATTTCATCGCCTTCTTCGCGATCATCAAAAAACTCTTCCGAATCTTCGGGTAAAGATATTCCTTCAATTTTCACCAATTCAGGAGCGGGTTTGCCTTTAAATAGGTCTTCTTTAGTGAGTAATCTTTCGTCGCCACGCCAATTGAAACCAATCAATTTGCGAACATTAATAGGAAAGTCCTGCTCGGGAGTTAAATTTCCATCTACATTTTGATAATAATAGATATCCTGTATTTGCCTTTCTTCAAACAGGATTTTTATAGAGCTGGATAAGGTTTTATTTATTCCTATCAATTTCTGTTCGTTATTCCGGCTGTAATAAAGTGTTTCTGTATTCTTATTAATATCAACCTGGTATAATTCATTATCTTCAAATAAACCTACCAAGTCCATTCCTTTTACCTGGTTGTAGCCTTCAATAGTGTCTTTCTGAATTAAAAAAGCATTATTAAAAACCCGCATGGAATCCAGTTGCTCTGTTTTGGTATTGCTTTGCAGATGAATAGTATCGCCTGTCATTTGACTAAGCCCGCTCCATAAAACAGGACTTCGTTTTTTATCTATGGAAGAAACCGGTCCACGAGTAATATTAATCATTTTAGTTAGTCCGGTTTCCTGATTGATGTGAACCGAATCGCTTTTTCCGCTCATATCGTTTTTAAACAATCGTACATCGTAAAATCCACGAATTATACGTTTATCTGGTTTACCGGTAATCATTATAGTATCACCGTGTACAAAGAGTGAATCCTTATCCTGAACACTTGCAGCGACCGCTCGCTTAGTTATAAAAACCGAATCTTTATCCCGGAATACCTCTGCATAGTGACCGGTGACGACACTTTCGTTGATAGTGTCAATAATCCTAATATTATTGGTGGCAGAAGCAAAATTGGTATTCCGGTTAAAATATAGACTGTCACCTTTTACCGTTCTATTATCATAATCTATCCTTGAATTTTTTACGAAGTAGCCTATATCACCACGGGTATCATAAAACCCACGTTCACAGTAAACGGTGCTGGTTTCACTTTCGATTGTTGAGGGGCCGTAAAGATATGCATGACCGGTTTCTCCATAAAAATCCAGTTGTTCAGAATTAATTATGTATTCAGGATTGGTGAGCACTACATCTGAAACAAAGGAGTATTTGTCCTGTTCCATATAGTAGCGTCCAATATTGCTGGTAATAACACCGCCTGTATCTATTACCTTCCCACCGCTTTGGTAATAAGCCTGTTGTTTTAAACGATCAAAGAAAAGGCTATCTGATTGCAAAGTGGTTTGGGGTCGTTTCATTACCACGTCGCCGCTGGCAAAAGCAAACTGGGAATTCCCGTTATATTCAGCATAATTGCTATTTAGTTTTACGGTATCACCTTGCTGCATTCGCACATTCCCAAAAGCCCTAAAGAAGTTTTCATCCTTATAGTGAATTGCGAGATCGCACCAAACTTCTATCCCTTCGTGTTTAAAATACACCTGGTTTTCAACCTTGCTTAAAACAAAGGCTCCCGGGTACTTTTGATCCTGGATATTTCTATCGGCGCTATAGTCAATCTCTTTTGCTTCCTGAGCCAGAATTAGACTGGGAAAAGATAGAATTGTGATTACTATGAATAGGATGATTTTTTTCAAGCTGAGTTTTTTTCAAAAGTAAATAATTTTAGGGGAATAGGGTTTTAAATGAAGGTGTCTAGTTTGTTTATTAAAACATTTTACAACCAAAATTATTTTAAATAATTTATATATTTTTTGCAGAAAGAATGAGAATATTCTAAAATTTAGTAGAATTTAAGGTTTAAAAATTATTCTTTGGAAAACTTTAACGACATATATAAAACCATTCCATGCCATGACCCGTAAGTTTATTAAATAACTAAAACTTAAATTATGGAAAAACCACGTATTAAGGTAAATGCAGTTACAGCAAAGCCTTCAAAAAACAGTAATTCCCGAAGAAAATTTCTTAAAATGGGTGGACTTGCTATGGCAGGTTCTGGCTTATTACTCTATGGATGTAGTGATGATGACGATATGCCTGATCCCAATCCTTCCGGGGAAGTGTTTGATCTTGGAAGCGGTGATGTTGGAATTTTAAATTATGCATACGCGTTAGAACAGCTTGAAGCTGCTTTTTATACCAATGTATTAGATGGTTCTTACTGGGCCGGAGCTAATGCTGAAGAAAAATTAATATTAGAAGATTTATATGACCATGAGGTAATTCACCGGGAATTTTTCAAAGCGGCAATCAACGCAAACGCTGAGGCTAGCCAGGTTTTACCAGAATTGGAATTCGATTTTAGCAGTGTAAATTTTGCCGACAGAGATTCTGTATTAGCAACAGCCAGAGTGCTGGAAGATACAGGTGTAGCCGCTTATAATGGTGCTGGTAGCTTATTGCAAACTCCAGATTTTCTGGTGCTAGCCGGGAAAATTGTGTCAGTAGAAGCAAGGCACGCAGCAGCTATTCGTTCCATTTACTTAGAAAGTGATACTGCTTTTGCAGGAGATGATATTATTGATAGCAATGGGCTTGATCTTGCTAAAGATCCGCAAACAATTCTTAGCGAAGTTGGTGACACAGGTTTCGTCGTGACAGAATTTACGGCCAATAACTTGCCTCAATAATTAACTAATCAAATTAAAAACAACATTATGGATATTATAAAATTTTTAGATGAATTTACTTCAGAAAGCCTAACCAAAAAAGCTTCTTCCAGACGGGAAATGCTTGGTAGCTTAGGTAATTTAGGTAAAAAAGCTGCTATGGTAGCCGTTCCCTTTGGCCTGGCTTCTACTTCAGGTAAAGCATTTGCCCAGAGTGGGAATGATGCCACTTCTGCATTACAACTTGCCCTTACCCTGGAATATCTTGAAGCCGAATTTTATATTAAAGCTTTAGATTCTGGTGTATTGCCTAGTGGAGGAAAAGCAGAAGCAGTGTATAACCAGATTTCCAAACATGAATCTGCCCATGTTACTTTCTTACAAACCGGTTTGGGAGATAACTCCGTAGAATCGCCAGAATTCGACTTTACTGCGGGAGGAGCATTTGATCCTTTTAACCCAAATAACGATCTGGCTTATGCTCAATTATTAGCATTAGCCCAGGCATTTGAAGATACCGGTGTGAGAGCTTATAAGGGGCAGGCAGCTAATCTTATGGGAACCGACTTCCTTACTCCAGCATTGCAAATCCACTCTGTAGAAGCGAGGCACGCATCAGAGATAAGAAGGTTAAGAGCTGATGTTATTAATGAAAGCACCAACGAAAATGCATTAGGTTGGATAACCTTAGATAATCGTGGTCCTGGAATGCCAGAAGCGACCCAGGCGGTTTATGACGGCGAAGAAAATGTGACCCAGGCGGGAGTTAACCTGGTCAACGCTACAGGATTCAGCGCAGAATCGGTTTCACAATCTTATGATGAGCCAATAAGCGGGGATGTAGCTCAACAAATTGCCAGTTTATTTATCGTTTCGAATGATGGGTAAGCTTAATTCTAAGTTATTTGTTATATAGAATAAAAAAAGCCGTTTCTAATTGAAACGGCTTTTTGAATTATTAGCTATAAGTTTTTCTATCGCTCTATGGTTTGAGTTCTATCAGGACCTACAGAAACCACTTTAATTGGGATTTCCAGTTCTTTTTCTAAAAACTCTACATAGTTATTAAACTCTTTTGGAAGTTCATCTACTTTGGTCATCCCGGTAAGATCGGCTGCCCAACCTTTAATTTCAGTATAAACGGGTGTTACATTTTCTGCTTCAATGTTATATGGCAAATGCTGAATTTCCTCTCCTTTATAATTATAGGCAGTACATACTTTAAGCGTTTTAAATCCGCTAAGCACATCGCCTTTCATCATAATCAACTGGGTAATTCCGTTTACCTGTACAGCATATTTTAAGGCTACTAAATCTAACCAGCCACATCTACGTGCACGTCCCGTAGTAGCGCCAAATTCATTACCAACACGTCCCATAGTCTCTCCATCTTCATTAAAAAGCTCGGTAGGGAAAGGGCCGCTTCCAACTCTTGTTGTGTAAGCTTTGAAAATCCCATAAGCTTCACCAATTTTATTTGGTGCAACGCCAAGACCTGTGCAGGCTCCGGCAGCTGTAGTGGTAGAGGAAGTTACAAAAGGGTAAGTTCCAAAATCTATATCTAATAAAGAGCCCTGGGCACCTTCAGCTAAAATGGTTTTTCCTTCTTTTTGCGCTTCATGTAAATAAGCTTCACTATCTATAAAAGTTAGTGATTTTAGAGTTTTTACCGCATTAAAGAATTCCTTTTCCAATTCAGCAAGATCATATTGTACATCTACGTCGTAGAATTTGATCATTTTCTCGTGCTTATCGGCAAGGGTTCTGTATTTCTCTTTCCAGTTTTCCAATTCCAGGTCACCTACACGAATTCCGTTTCTTCCGGTTTTGTCCATATAAGTTGGTCCAATACCCTTAAGGGTAGAACCAATTTTAGCCTTTCCTTTGGAAGCTTCAGAAGCTGCATCTAAAAGCCTGTGTGTAGGCAGTATTAAATGTGCTTTTCGGGAAATAAGCAATTTAGATTTATAATCTACATTGTTTTTACTAAGGTTGTCCAGTTCCTTTTTAAAAATCACAGGGTCTATCACTACACCATTACCTACAAGGTTTATAGTGTCGTCGTGAAAAATTCCGGAAGGAATGGTGTGAAGTACGTGTTTTTGTCCGTCAAATTCGAGGGTGTGACCCGCGTTTGGTCCGCCCTGAAATCTCGCAATAATATCGTATTTTGAGGTGAACACATCAACAATTTTTCCTTTGCCTTCGTCACCCCATTGGAGACCGAGTAGTAAATCTACCGCCATTGAAATCTTAAGTTAATTGGTTGTTTTTTTATTGCCGTAAAAATATAAAGAATGTTTGGTAATTTCTATGTCAAACACTTCTTCAATTGTTTTTTTAATTGACTGAATACGTGGATCACAGAATTCTATAACTTCGCCGGTATCAGTTAAAATAACGTGATCGTGCTGCCGGTCAAAATATGATTTTTCATATTGAGCCTGGTTCTGACCAAACTGGTGTTTTCTCACGAGTCCACATTCCAGTAGTAATTCTATGGTATTATAGAGGGTTGCACGACTTACCCGGTATTTTTTGTTTTTCATTTTGATATAAAGTGATTCAATATCAAAATGATCGTCGTTATTATATATTTCCTGAAGTATTGCAAAACGTTCCGGGGTTTTTCTATGCCCTTTTTCTTCCAGATATTTGGTGAAAACGTTTTTAACTACTGCCTGATCGTTTTTATTTACAACTTTTTTGCTCATAGTTCTTTGTACCTTACAAAGGTATACGATTATTCACGGCTAACCTTATCGATGCCGTTAATTTTTTTGAGTCGGGTTATGATTTTCGTGAGGATTGCATTGTTCTTCACCTTAAGCGTTATTTGTCCACTAAAAACCCCATCTACACTTTCAAAACTAACTTTTTTCATGTTTACGTTTAGGTTGCTGGAAATCTCCTTAGTAATCTCGCTTACCAAACCTAAGTTATCAATTCCGGTTAGCTTTATTATAGCTTTAAAATCTTGTTGGGAAGAATCAATCCATTTTGCCGGAATAATTCTATATGCATAATTGCTTTGAAGTTGAAGTGCATTCGGGCAGTTTTTCTTATGGACTTTAATCCCTTCATTTACCGTAACAAATCCAAAAACCTGGTCACCCGGGATAGGGTTACAGCAATTGGCAAGTTTATATTCTAAAGTTTCGTCTTCATCCCTTCCAAAAACAAGCTGGTCGTATTTAGAAGTAATTTCATCCTTATTGAGATCTTCTGCTATAACAGGTTTGGTGATCTTCCGCTTAATATAACTTACTAGTGCATTACTTCTCGAAGAAGCAAATTCCTTCAATTTCTGATTATCAATTTTACCAATTCCAACGCGATAAAATAAATCCAGGCTGGTTTTTAGGTTAAAATGAACCACCAGCTCATTAATTACCTTTTCATTAAACGGAATTTTTTGCGCTCTAAGTTTCCTGGTTAAAATCGCCTTGCCTTCCTCGGCTATTTCACGTTTTTCATCTCTTAAAGAAGATTTTATTTTGGCCCGTGCCCTGGCGGTAGTGGCGTAATCCAGCCAATTTACATTTGGCTGAGCGTTTTCTGAGGTTATTATTTCAACCTGGTCTCCGCTTTTTAATTCGTGACTTAAAGGAACCAGTTTATTGTTTACGCGGGCACCACGGGTTTTTAAACCAATTTCGGTATGAATACTAAAAGCAAAATCTAAAGGTGTAGAACCTTTTGGTAAAGATTTTAGATCACCCTGTGGCGTAAATATAAAGATCTCTTTTGAGTAGAGGTTTAGCTTAAACTGTTCGACAAAATCTACCGCATTCACGTCAGGATTTTCAAGTGCTTCCTGAAGCCTGTTTAACCACTCTTCAATTCCGCGTTCTTCCTGGGCATCGCCTTGTTTATATTTATAATGTGCTGCGTAGCCTTTTTCAGCAATCTCATTCATTCGCTGACTTCTAATTTGTACTTCTACCCAACGGCCCTTTGGCCCCATTACGGTAATATGCAAGGCTTCATATCCTGTAGATTTAGGCGAAGAGATCCAATCCCGGAGCCTGGTGGGGTTTGGTCTAAAATGGTCTGTAACGATGGAATATATTTTCCAGGCAAGGAATTTTTCGTTCGCCTGTTCGCCTTTATAAATAATCCGAATAGCAAATTTGTCGTAAACTTCATCAAAACTCACATTTTGAGCTTTCATCTTCCGATTTATGGAATAGATAGATTTAGGCCTTCCCTTTATATCGTATTGTAGTTCTTCCTTATTAAGGGAATCTTCAATGATCCGCGAAAATTCTTTAATGTAAGCATCCTGCTCCTCTTTACTTTCCTTTATTTTTGTATGAATTTCGTGATATATCTCTGGTTCGGTATATTTTAGACCAAGATCCTCAAGTTCGGATTTAATATTATAAAGTCCAATCCTATGGGCCAGGGGCGCATAAATATAAAGAGTTTCAGAAGCGATCTTTTCCTGCTTATCACGGCGCATTGCATCCATAGTTTGCATATTGTGCAACCTATCTGCAATCTTGATGATGATTACCCGAATATCATCATTCAGAGTAAGCAGCATTTTTCGGAAGTTTTCGGCTTGCAGCGAAACATCCTTATCTTTCTTTAGGCTGGATATTTTTGTGAGTCCGTCAACGATGGTAGCCACGGTTTTTCCGAACATCCTTTCGATATCCTCGAGCGTATAAATCGTGTCTTCAACAACGTCGTGTAAGAGTGCTGCAACAATTGAAGTGGAATCCAAACCAATTTCTGACGCCACAATCTTGGCTACCGCAATTGGGTGGAAAATATAAGCTTCTCCAGATTTTCTGCGTTGATCTTTATGCGCTTCTACCGCAGTATCAAAAGCTTTTCTTATTTGCTTTTTGTCATCATCATTTAAGCTACGGTAACTTATGCGCAGCAGTTCTTTATACTGCCTTGCAATTTGTTTGTTTTCTTTTTCTATAGCGGCATCTGTCATAATTTAAAAGTACAATTAAGATTATAAAGAAACAACTACAACCCCCGCTTTAAATTCCTGTAGCGTTGCAAAAGGGTAGGATGGGAATAATGCATAAAAACATAAGCTTTATGAGGAGTAAGGTTGCTTAAACTGTTTTTATTCAGTTTTTTTAAACTTGAAATTAAAGGGCCGGCACCATAAGTTTTCTTCGCATAATTATCTGCCTGGTATTCGAACTTTCGGGATAAATAATTCATTAATAACCCCGTGATTTCTGAAATAGGACTGTAAAGTATCCCGAAAGCAATTAAGCCTATATGAAAACTGGGTTCTTCTACTCCCAGGGCTTGTGATAGGGCAGGGCTGCCTACAAATAACGAAAGAAGCCACAAGGTAAAACCTGTGGTTAAAACGGAAGCGGCCAAATTCACAAGGATATGATTCTTTTTATAATGCCCAACTTCGTGCGCCAGTACCGCCACAATTTCCTCTTCTTCCAGGTCTTTTACTAAAGTATCAAAAAGTGTGATACGCTTTTCTTTTCCAAATCCTGAAAAATAAGCATTGGCTTTTGTGCTTCTTTTGGATCCGTCGATTATAAAAATATTATCCAGTGTAAAGCCTACACTTGCTGCATAGGTCTCAATTTTGGTTCGCAGAGAACCTTCTTCCAATGGACTTTGTTTATTGAATAAGGGTACAATAAGTTTCGCGTAAAACATATTGATAAATACCGAGAAAATAGCTACGAGAATCCAGGCATACCACCAGAAATCATTGCCTGCAAATTGATAAAACCACACGATAAGGGCGAGGATTCCACCGCCAAGGATAGCCATCATTAACCAGCCTTTTATCTTATCCAGGAAGAAGGTTTTTTTGGTGGTTTTATTAAAACCATATTTTTCCTCAATCACAAAAGTGCTATACCAGGAAAAAGGCGTGGTGAGGATATCGCTACCAATCATAATTATTCCGAAGAAAATTAGCGCTACCAGGATCGCATTGTCGGTAAACTTCCTGGCAATATCATCTACCCAGGCGAATCCGTCGAAAATAATAAAACCTAAAGTTAGTAGCACTGAAAAGGTGGAAGTAAGGATTCCAAACCTATATCGTTCTTTTTTATAGCGTTGTGACTTCTCGTATTCTTCCTTATCATAAACATCACTGAGTTCCTGAGGAACCGGATCATCAAAATGTTTCGCGTTTAAAGTTTCCAGAATTTTATCGATGATAAAGTCGATAATAATAATGGCTATAATGATATAAAATAGGGTTTGGGGATTCAAGGGCTTATTTTTTTAATGCTGAATATTAACTAGGGAATTCAATGTTTCTTTTTTAAAAACCGCGCTGTCTTTTAGCTTCAAAAATAAGTATTCCTGCGGCAACGGAAACATTCATGGAATCAATTTCACCGCTCATTGGAATAATAATGTTTTGAGTTGAATTTTCGCGCCATTCCTCACTCAATCCGGTTGCTTCAGTTCCCACAACAATCGCTGCCGATGCGGTGTAATCTATTTGGTAATATGGTTTTGAAGCTTGCAGTGCCGCAGCATAAATTGAAATATTATTTTCCTTTAAAAAATCAATGATTTCTGAAGTGCTTCCCGTAGCGATTTTATTGGTAAATACGCATCCAACACTGGAGCGTATAATATTTGGGTTGTAAAGATCGGTTTTTGGATTTGCGATAAATACAGCATCTACTTTTGCGGCATCGGCAGTTCTTAGAATTGCACCTATATTTCCCGGTTTTTCAGGAGCCTCAGCGATAAGAATTAAGGGGTTCTTGGTCTCAAATTTAATGCTTTCAAGGTTGTTTTCTTTTGCTTTGAAAATAGCTAAAACACCTTCGGTGCTACTTCTGTAGGCAATTTTCTCATATACGTCTTCAGAGATTTCGGTAATTAGAACTGCTTTGGAGGTCAGTTTTTCAACTTCTTGAAGATCGATTAGCTCGCTACAAAAATAAACTGATTGCAATTCAAATTTTCCCTTTAAAGCTAATTGAATTTCCCGTTGGCCTTCAACCAGAAAAACACTTTCTTTACGGCGCAATCTTGACTTCTCCTGTAGTTGGAGCAGGTGTTTGATTTCTTTATTTTGCGTGCTGCTAATTTGCTTAACCATGGGTGTAAAAATAGGGAGTTTAAACCTATTGCAAAGAAAAGAGGTCAACAAAATACCAGTGTTGGTATATTTGTTAACCTCTCAATAAAAATTATAGAAATACGACTACTTGCTTGCGCTATCGTATTTTTTCATATAACGTTCGTAAAGTTCTGTCTGGTGAGATTCTAAACTTACCTGTCGGCCTTGTATAAAAGCGTGGGTAAGGATATTTCCCCGCATATCCAGAGCATCTCCTTCACTGATAAATAAGGTAGCTGATTTTCCTTTCTCCAAGGTTCCAAGCTTATCATCTACACCAAGTATTTTAGCTGTATTAGAAGTTATTAATTTAAGAGCTTCTTCTTTCCCTAAACCATATGCACCTGCGGTACCAGCATAAAATGGAAGGTTTCTGGTGTTCATTCTTTCCATACTACCACTGCTTTCAAGGGCAACCAGGATGCCTTTGTTATGTAAGATTCCGGCTAATTTATATGGAAAGTCATAATCGTGATCTTCCTCGTTCGGAGTCTTATGAGGGCGCTGAACTAAAACCGGGATATTGTTTTTCCTTAAATCTTCAATTGCCTTGTGAGCCTCGTAACCGCCAACAATAACTAAATGTTCCAGTTCCTGGTCTTTTTTGAATTCGATAACATCAAGAATTTCTTTTTTACCATCAACGTGAACATAAACCCTTTTGTCTCCTGAAAAAACATTTTTCATCGCATCGTAAGCCAGGTTAGTTTTCTCTTTGCTCCCTGCTAAATAAGCCTTAGCTGATGCGAAAAACTCTTCTAATTTAGAAAGCTGGTCCTGATAATCTTCACTCACTTTTATTCCCGGATCTTCACCGGCCCACCAGCGTCCCCTGGTAAAGCTACTCGGCCAGTTAATATGAAGACCATCGTCTTCTTTAACAACTGCGTCTTCCCAGTTCCAGGCATCAAATTGAACAATGGAGGAAGTTCCGGAAATTCTGCCGCCACGAGGAACAATTTGTCCCATTAGCACGCCATTTGGACGCATACTTTCAACAATTTTACTTTCTGCGTTGTAAGCAATTAAACTTCTAATGTGCGGAAGCATCGATCCTATTTCATCTTCATCGTCTGTTGCCCGAACGGCATCGATTTCAACCAAACCTAATGTTGCGTTTGGCGCAATAAAGCCGGGATAAACGTGTTTTCCTTCGGCTTCAATAATTCGGCCACGGTATTGCATTTTTGTAGCCGTGGCATCCATCACCTGGGTTATTTTACCATCTTCAAAAATTATCAGGCTATTCTCAATAACTTCTCCGTTCCCCAGGTGAGCGGTAGCGCCAACGATAGTCACTGCTTCAGATTGTTTTGAAGCTGGAGTTTGCTGGGCAAAACAATTTCCTATGCAGGTAAATAGTGCAATTATTACTAAATATTTCATCTTCATTTGTTCTTTTAATGTACTTCCTCAAGGAGGTTACAATGGATATGTTGTTCTTCTTTTTTAGTCACCGGTTGCGTTTTTAAACCTTTGTTTTTGGCTTGTAGCATTTGAGTGATGAGCTTATTTCTTTGTTGCTGGATTTCTTCCCGCAGTTTTTTATCTTTTTCAATATCAAAGAAAACTTTTCCCTGAATCAGTGTTTTTTCTGCTTTGGTGTAAATAGATAACGGGTGATCTGACCAAAGTACAAGATCTGCATCTTTTCCTGTTTTTATACTTCCAACTCGATCATCTATATGCAATAATTTTGCCGGGTTTAATGTTACGAATTTCCAGGCATCTTCTTCAGAAACACCACCATATTTTACAGATTTTGCTGCCTCCTGGTTAAGTCTTCTGCTCATCTCTGCGTCATCACTATTAATAGCAGTTAAAACTCCCTGGCTATGCATTATTGGGGCGTTAAACGGAATCGCATCGTTAACCTCATATTTATAAGCCCACCAGTCAGAAAAAGTAGAACCGCCGGCACCGTGTTCCTTCATTTTATCGGCTACTTTATAACCTTCTAAAATATGTGTAAAGGTATTAATTCTAAAATCAAAAGTTTCAGCTACTTTCATCAACATATTAATCTCGCTTTGAATATACGAGTGCGCTGAAACAAAACGTTCGCTATTAAGAATTTCAACGAGCGTTTCCATTTCAAGATCTTTTCTAAAGTCCTTATCGTTTTTTCTCGCCTCTTCGTATTCTCTAGCTCTGGTGAAATAATCAGTAAAAACCTGCTCTACACCCATACGGGTTTGTGGAAACCTGGAGCGGCTTCCCCAATTAGATTGCTTTACATTTTCACCTAATGCGAATTTTATAAATTTAGGGGAATTTTCAAAGATTAAATCCTCAGCATTTCCCCCCCATTTTAACCTCAAAATTGCAGAACGACCACCAATTGGATTTGCCGAACCGTGCAAAAGCTGAACGGTGGTTACTCCACCTGCAAGGTTTCGGTAAATATTCATATCGGTAGGGTTTACCACATCTTCCATACTTACTTCGGCAGTAGAATTGTGGCCGGCCTCGTTAATGGCAGAAGCTGCAATATGGGAATGCTCGTCTATAATTCCAGAGGTAAGGTGTTTGCCTGTAGCATCAATTACTCGAGCATTTCCAGCCCTAAGGTTTTCTCCAATCCTGGAAATTTTACCATCTTTTACTAACACATCGGTGTTTTCCAGAATTCCTTCTTCTTCATTGGTCCACACCGTGGCATTTTGAAAAAGAATGGTTTCTTCTTTAGGCATTTCTGAAAATCCGTAAGCTTTATTCGGAAAACTTACCGGCATAATTTCACGGATTTCTTCATCTTTATCTTCGTCATCATCTTTCTCAGCATTTTCTTCTTCCTCTTCAGTTGTTTCTGTAATTTCTGTTGAAGATTTTTTAACCGCAACAAAAGATGTTTCTGAACCATCACTCAAATAAGCAGTTCCCGAAATTTCCTCAGTATTTTCATCGGTTTTAGCAATTAAACGGGTAAAACCTGTTTTCGTAGTATCTGCCGAAGAAAGTAACAAATTCATCCAGTTATTAGAAAAACTAAGCTTGGCGCCTAATTTTGTGTTTTCAGATTTCACACTTGCTTTAGGTGCTTCCGGTTTACCGGTTATTTTTAGCTCGTAATCTTTTCCATCTACTTTTAGATTATATGTCCCGGTAATGTCGGTGGTTTCCATTTCTTTTATCACCGTCTTCTTTCCCTGGACCCAGTTTTCATATACACTGGTTTCCTTATCAAAATAATCTCCTGAAGTAATGATGAAATTCGCCCAGGCGCCTTCCTTTAAAGTTCCCAAACGATTTTCTTCTCCCAAAATTTTTGCGGGAGTAGTGGTTAATGCGGCAAGCGCATCTTCTTTGCTTAAGCCGTATTTAACCGCTTTCAATAAGTTGTTTCTAAAATCTTTTTCAGCATCGAGGTCGTGCATAGTTATGGTAAATGGAATGTTGTTTTCTGCAAGCATTTTTAAGTTTGCAGGTGCCTGATTCCAGGTTTTCATTTCTTCCAAAGTCACGTGTTCGGCCATAAAAGGATCTTCCACATCGTAAGCATCAGGGAAATTAAGCGGGACTATAAACGTGCTCCCGGTTTCTTTAATTTCCTGAAGACGCTGGTATTCTTTTCCATCTCCCAAAATCACGTAATCTACGTTGAATTCGTTGCCTATTTTTCCGGCTCTTAAAGCATCAAGAAGATTATCGGTGGCAAATATTTGCGTGAGATTTTTATTTCGGTTCAGGGCTTCCAGCGCTAAATCTTTGTTTTCAGATTTTCCTTTTCCATACCATTCTGCATCTAAATAAACCTGGCGAATTAAAGCCATTGCCCCCATGGTTGAGGTAGGGTAAGATTGCCTGGATTTTTTGCTTTTGTCTAGAGATAGATATTGAGCCGAACGATCTTTAAGAATGCGATCTCCTTCGGTGCCGGAAGGATTTAAAGCTACAAGCATTCCGGTACCGCGAATAATACCATCGGGCACGTGAGTGTTTACTACGCTAAATCCGGCTTTGTGAAGGTAAGACGCGGCTTTTTCATCGTAATTAAAAGCTTCTACAGCTTCAGTTTCAGGTCTTATATGGTCATTCCAATAATATCCTTCTCTGCTAGCTTCGTATTGTGGCTGGCCATTACCTCTTTCGGCTTTTTTAGGTTCCTTTATTCCAAAGCTGCTGTAAAGATCAATGAAAGAAGGATATACTTCTTTTCCTTCCAGGTCTACCACTATACTATTGGTAGGTTCGTTAACCGATTTGCCGATGGCGGTAATTTTACCATCTTTTACCACGAAACTTCCGCTCTCAATAGTTTCTTGCGGACTTACGTGAATTTTGGCATTTTTGAATACGGTGAAGTTAGTTTGAGGATTTTTTACCCCATCATTTTTTGGGAAGTATTCCTGCGCCTTACTTTGTAGACTGACCAGAAATACCA
>Ga0102926_1001214_pt1 | contig 15375 bp, 12 predicted proteins | sample SalPonR1_A_D2_MG_FD_78173 | JGI IMG/M metagenome (GOLD analysis project Ga0102926, IMG submission 78173) | Salt pond soil microbial communities from South San Francisco under conditions of wetland restoration - Salt Pond MetaG R1_A_D2_MG | ecosystem: Environmental > Aquatic > Marine > Intertidal...
AGCAATACCAACAGAACCCGCTTCTATTTTGCTACGAGGTTTTTCTAATCTAGGTGTGGCAATTGTTTCGCTCATGCCTCCTAAATAGGGAAAACCTGGTGTAAATCCTAACATATATATTAGATATTCTTTTGAAGAGTGAATTCTAACGACCTCATTAGTAGATATATTGTTATATTCACTAACAAATTTTAAATCCGGTCCTTGATATAACACAGGAATTTCTATAACCTTAGGATCCTCTATATCAATAACTGATAATTGTTTTTCCAATATCTCTAACCTTTCAATCAAGGCTTTGTATTTTATTTTACAAGGGTCATAATCAATTTTTATTGATCGATAAGTAGGAATCAACTCAGTAATACCAGTAATTTGAGCTTTTTCTATTGCAATACTTAATTGTCGTACCCTTAGATTTATTTTTTCAGATATTTCATTGCCTACTTCTAAAGTGATTGCACTTTCACCAGAGACTAAATATCTTAAACCCATTAGTCATCCTCCCTATTACTTTAATAATAATGCCATATTACTCAACGTTTGAAAACCTGCATAGCTTGCCGCAATTACAATTAAAATACCAAAGATTGTTAGCCATTTGGGATGCTTATAGCTTCCAACAATATCTTTTCTATGGGCTGCTAATAATACAACACCTAATGTCAATGGTAATATCAAACCATTTAATGATCCAGCTAATATTAATAACTTTGCTGGTTTACCAACAAAAGACATAATGAGTGTAGAGACTAATATAAAACCAATGATCCAATACTTTTCGTTGTTTTCTATTTTTTTACTCGTTGTTTTTAAAAATGATACTGAGGTATACGCAGCACCTACAGTAGATGTTACACCTGCTGCTAATAATACAATGCCAAAGAATTTATAACCAATAGTACCTGCGCCATGCATAAATGCACTTGCTGCAGGGTTAGAAGGATCTAAGTCAATTCCCTTTGAAACAACACCTAATACTGCTAAAAACAAGAAAATTCTCATAATACCAGCAACACCCATGCCCGCAAGGGAACTCTTTGTAATATCATCTATGTTTTCTTCTCCAGTTATACCTGCATCAATTAATCGATGACCACCAGCAAATGTTATGTAACCACCAACGGTACCACCCAAAAATGTAATGATTGGAAAAATTAACTCTGTTATGTTCTTTGGTGCGATCATTCTCTGCATTGCTGACGCAACAGGTGGTTTTGAGCTTATCGCAACATATCCAACAATTAAAATCATCAAACCACCTAAAATTTTTGTAAATTTATCGATAACTGGACCTGCATCATCCGATACAAAAAGTAAACTGGCACCAATACCACATATAATCGCTGCAACACTGACATTTAACCCAAAAATTACATTTAAACCTAATGCTGCACCACCAATATTTCCTATATTGAAAGCTAATCCACCTAGGGCTACTAAAACAGTTAATACATGTCCTAGTCCTGGCAAAATTTTATTACCAATTTCTTGTCCTCTCATGCCAGAGACACCAATAATTCTCCAAACATTTAGTTGGGCGCCAACACCTAGTATAATAGAAATAATAATAGCAAAAGCAAAGTTTGCTTGAAATTGATTTGTGAAACTTGCCGTTTGTGTCAAAAACCCTGGCCCAATAGCACTTGTTGCCATAATAAAGGCTGCACCTAAGAGTGCCCCAGATTTTGTTACCTTCTTAACTAATTTTTCCTCAATAAGTTTTTTCTCAGCCAATTTAATCCCCTTTCAGTCGTTTGAATTTTCTGAATATTTAACCCGATTATAAATCTAGTTCCTGTAACGAAACAATTTCAATACCATTTACTGCCAAACTGTCTCTAATATCCTTAACAAACTCTAAAGCTTCTTTTGTATCCCCATGGACACAGATAGAGTCTGCTTTTATATCGATCCATTTCCCATTGATTGCCTGAACTTTATTATCTTTGATCATAGTCAAAATTCTTTTGACCACAATGGTCCTGTCATGAATGACTGCACCTTTTTTACTTCTAGCAACCAAAGTACCATCTATTTCATAAGCACGATCAGCAAAAACTTCATGAGCAACTTTCAAACCTAAAGCTGCACCTGCTTTTGTTAATTCGCTATTCGCCAATCCTAGAAGAATTAATTCTGAGTCTACTTCATAAATCCCTTCGGCTACTGCCTTTGCCAAGGTTTGATCCTTCGCAGCCATATTGTACATGGCCCCATGGGGCTTCACGTGTTGTATTTTCTTATTATGACCTTTTGCAATTGCTGTCAATGCACCAATTTGATATTTTATGTAGTTCTTCAGTTCTAAGGGGGTAATATTAATCTCTCTTCTACCAAAACCCATTTTATCTAAGAAACCTGGGTGTGCGCCTACTTTCACATCATTTTCATTTGCCAGTCGAAGGGTTTCATTCATAACTAAGGGATCCCCTGCATGCCAACCACAAGCTATATTTGCCGAAGTAATATATCTTAAAATTTCTGCATCTTTACCAAGGGTATAATTCCCAAAGCTTTCCCCTAAATCACTGTTTAAATCCACTTTATACATTATTCACCTCCCTTTCTTTTCCGTTTTAATATTTAAAACGCTGTTTCATTATATAATATATTAACATATTTTAATATCTTTTGTCTAGCAAAAAATAAAAAAGCACCCAAGTCGGGCACTTAACTATTAATAACCTAAAGCCTTTGAAATCTTTTGAGCTGTTTCTAGTGTTTTAGAAATCAGATAGTCCATTTTATCTTTTGTAAAACGCTGTTCTGGACCAGCAATACTAATGGATGCAACAACGTTTTTAGTATAATTAAAAATCGGTGCACCAATGGCAACTGTTTGCTCTTCCATTTCTCCATGACTTACGGTGTAACCTTTCTCTCTAGCTTTATGAATGCTTTCCCATAATATTTCTTCATCCATAATAGTATTCTTAGAATATTTGATAAACCCAGAATGATTCATGATTTCTTTAATTTCATCATCAGGCAAAAAACTCAAAATGGCTCTCGGACAAGCACCGGCATTAAAAGTGGCTCTACGTCCAATTTTTGTGTATAGCCTTACTGGATGGTCACATTTAATTTTTTCTACATAAATGGCATGATCATTATCTCTCAATATTAATTGTACATCTTCATTGATTTCATTTCTTAATGCCAGCATATGAGGATAAGCAATACTTTTTATTTCTAATCCATCGGATACTAAGGTGCCGTATTGGATAAATTTTAGTCCCAGTCGATATTGATTGCTTTTTCCTTGAATATCGATTCTTTCTAAAAAACCTTGCTTCTCAAAGGTATTAAACATACGATATAAGGTTGCTTTGGATATACCTGACTTTTTAGATAACTCCGTTAGTCCCCAAATCTCATGATCTTCATCAAAATACTCTAATAAACTCAAAGCTTTCTCTAAACTTTTATTAATACTATTATCATTCTTAGGCATAATAACCACTCCATCTAAATTTATCTTTTTTTGATCATATCAAATTTTAAAATTTTCAACACCAATAATATACTTATATCTTTATTTATTTATATTCAAAAGGATTCTGAATGGATTCCGATTCAATGATTTTAATATCATATCCTTTTTCCTTACATCGATTGGATAAGAATTCTTTTAAGAAAGTTGTATAGATGTTTTCTGTTTCAAAATGTCCAGCATCAACTATGTTTAAATCAAGCTGCTTCGCTAATTGTGCTTCATGGTATTTTATATCACCAGTAATTAAACACTTACAACCCATTTGACTGGCAAGGGTTATATAATCACTACCAGCACCAGAACAAAGCGCAACTTTTCTGATTTTTTTATCATTGCTTCGAACAAGCTTCAATTGATCAATACCAAACTTTTCTTTTACATCTTTTGCTAAGTCATCTAAGGACATTCCCTGATTAAGATAACCTGTTAAGCCAATAGAATAGTTTTCTTCTAGATTCTCTAATTTTATTACATCATAAGCAACGGTTTCATAAGGATGACTATTAACCATCTTCTCAACTACTGTATCTAAAATACTGCCTTTAACAACTACTTCAATTTTTATTTCATTGACCTGGGACTCTTGATCTCTTTCACCAATGCTAGGATTAGACCCTTCTAGGGGCCGAAAGGTACCAGTGCCCTTTGTATTAAAAGATGCATGGTCATAATTTCCAAGTATACCAGAGCCATAATTAAATAATACTTCTCTAAGCATTTCAGCAGAATCTTCAGGTACGAACACTGATAGTTTATAATAAGAACTGAGTGTCTTTTCATCCAGTGCTTCTATTCGTTTTAAGCCTAGAAGATTTGACAGATAATAGTTTGTTCCTTTTTTTGAAGCATCTAAATTGGTATGAGCAACATAAAGATTAATATTATGCTTGATCAAATCCATTACCATATTTTGGACTGGATCATCTGTCGTTAATTGTTTAAGTTTTGAAAATATTAAAGGGTGATGGGTAACAATTAAGTCAATGTTTTTGCTAATTGCTTCTGTAATAACGTCTTGGGTTACTTCTAAAGCAACCATTACACGATCAATTTCTAAGTGCTTGTTTCCAATTTGAAACCCTACATTATCCCAGCTTTCAGCCGTTTTAATTGGTGCGATACCTTCAATTATCTTCGCTATTTTTTTGGAATTTACAAACATTCAATCACTTCCTTATACGCTTCAATACTTTCTCTTAATTCTTTCACTTTTTCTTGTGAAGCACTACTACCATGTTTCGTAATATTATCAACAATTTCCTGTAATTTTTCTAACTTTAAACCAACATAATCTTTTGAAAGTTTTGGATTTTTTTCTAACATAAAGAAACCGAATTCTAAATTGATATGATTATAGGTCTGGACTTCTCCTCTTTCAGCTACAATTATTTCATAATAAATATTGTTTTCATAAATTAAATCCTCATCTACAATTTTATAACCATTGTTTAATAAAAATCTTCGCAGCTCCACAACACCATGCATGGGTTGTAAAATAAGCTTTTTAAGATAAGGCAAATGTTCTTTACCAGCTTCTAAAATCTTTCTAATTAAAGTACCACCCATACCAGCGATAAGAGCTGTATTAATTTCTCCGGGAGTATAAGGATCTAAACCACCACCAAGTCTTAAATCGATAGATTTCATTAATCCTCTTTGACTTAATTCTTCCTTTGCATTATCTAAAGGGCCTTGGTTTAGATCACTTGCAATAATCTTATCCGTAACATTGTTTTCTAATAGATAAATCGGTATATAGCCATGATCCGTACCAATATCACCTAAAACATCTTCCTTTTCTACATAGCTAGCCAACTGCTTTAATCTTCTAGATAGCATTTCTTTTCCTCCTAATAAAAATGGATTCCAAGGGAATCCATTATAAATATTTAATCTAAGAAATCTTTCAATTTTTTTGATCGACTTGGGTGCTTTAGTTTACGAAGTGCTTTGGCTTCAATTTGTCTAATACGTTCACGGGTTACATCAAATTGTTTTCCAACTTCTTCTAGTGTTCTTGCCCGTCCATCATCAATACCAAATCTTAGTTTCAATACTTTTTGTTCTCTTAAAGTTAATGAATCCAACACTTCTTCTAATTGATCCTTTAATATAGCAAAAGCTGCGGATTCAGCAGGCGCAGGGGAATCATTATCTGGAATGAAATCACCTAAATGACTGTCTTCTTCTTCACCAATTGGTGTTTCAAGAGAAACTGGTTCCTGAGCAATCTTTAAAATCTTTCTTACTTTATCAACAGAAATGCCCATTTCCTTAGCAATTTCTTCAGGTTTAGGCTCACGTCCAAGATCTTGTAATAATTGTCTTTGAATTCGGATTAACTTATTAATAGTTTCTACCATGTGCACCGGTACACGAATGGTTCTTGCTTGGTCTGCAATTGAACGTGTAATAGCTTGACGAATCCACCAAGTCGCATAAGTAGAAAATTTATATCCTTTTCTCCAATCAAATTTCTTAACAGCTTTTAATAGACCTAGATTTCCTTCTTGAATTAAGTCTAAAAACAACATGCCTCGTCCAACGTAACGCTTAGCAATAGAGACAACTAATCTTAAATTGGCTTCAGTTAATTTTTGTCGAGCATATTCTTCCCCAGCTTCAATTCTTTTAGCTAAGTCAATTTCCTCTTCCTTTGTTAATAAGTCAACTTTACCAATTTCTTTTAGATACATACGAACGGGATCATCAACGTTTACGCTTTTAGGAATAACGACATCTTCTTCGTCCTCATCTTCTTCCTCTTCACGTTCTTTTTCTTTCTCTTCACGTTTTATACGTCTTTTTTCCTCAAGGGCTTCTCTTTCTTCATCACTAAGAAAACTTTCTTTTACATCTTTCTCAGTCAATAAGTCGATGCCTTCTTTTTCTAGTTCTTTATATATCTGTTGTTTTTCGATATTCTCAAGATCTAAGTCATCGAGTTCGTTATCTACTTCCTCATAAGACAACTCTCCCTTTTTAATCCCCTCTTCAATAATCTCCCCAATAACTTTTTTCTTTTTTTCAGTCATTATTGTCCTTCCTTTCTAGTTGCCTAAACGTGACTTTTTGTTGATTATTTCTCTTTTGACGATTTCTTCTTTTACGATGATGGCTTCTTTTTCTTTTGCACTAAAAGTCGATTCTCGCGAGTATTTTAATTGCTTTAACTCTTCTTGTAATCTTTCAATTTCAAACTTCTTAATGTAAATTTCAATATCTCTCAGATCATGCTTACCTTCTTTATTCTCTCGAATCAGTTGCTTGCATAATTTCCCTTCTTCGATATTTAAGTAATCTAAGGCATTTTCTAATAAAAATTCGTCTGCTTGCTGGTAATAATCATCTAAAAACTGAAAAATATTAAAAACACTTTTAAAATTAAAATTATCTAAATCAATATTTTGTTTAATTAAATAAAAATATTCTTGATCCATTAAGGCAAATTGTAACAGTTTCTTTTCTATAGTTGCCAAGTGTGAATCCGTATTAATAGCACTTTCTTTTTTTACCTTTTTTCTACTCGGATAGATTTTCCTTTGCTTATTAGAATTTTCTGGAAAAATCTCCTTCATTATCCGCTCTAAAGGCATGTCTAACTTAGCAGAAATAATATTACAGTAATAGTGTTGCCGTGCATAATCATTAATATCTTCTAAAATCTCTCGTGACTTTATCATAAAATCACGCAAATCATATTCTTCTTCTAAGTCTAAATCCTTAGAAACTTCATCAAGTAAAAACATATGGCTAGCTTTGGCTTCATTAAGTTCATGAAGAAAAGCATCATAGCCTTTTTCACTGATAAAGTCATCTGGGTCATAACCTTCTTCCAATTGTATGACTCTCACTTTTTCAATAATGCCCTTTGTATTTTCAATGGCACGTTTGGTAGCTTTTTGTCCCGCTTCATCTGAGTCAAAACAAATAATTAATTCATCAACATACTTTTTAATCACACGACTGTGTTCTTTAGTAAAAGAAGTCCCTAGTGTTGCCACAGCATTCTTTACGCCATATTTGTGTAGCATAATAACATCCATATAACCTTCTACTAAAATCAGCTTGGCATCCTTCCGAATATGCTTTCTAGCAATATTCAAACCATAAAGTGTCTTCGATTTATTAAAGACAATTGTTTCAGGGGAGTTCAAATACTTTGGCGCTTGTTCTTGCGCCTCAATAATGCGTCCACCAAAAGCAATGATCTTTCCTTTTACATCAAAAATAGGGAAAATTATTCTACCTCTAAACTTATCGTAGTAACTACCCTTACTACTTTTAGAAACCAATCCGCCTTTATACATCAAATCAATAGAATATCCTTTTTGGGATAGGTAATCTTTTAAAGTGTTCCATTCATCTGATATATACCCTAAACCAAAGGTTTTAATAATATTTTTATCGATTTTTCTTCCAACTAGGTATTTTAGTGCCTTATTGTTCTTTTGAAGATTCCGATAAAAAAAGATTGCCCCTTGGCGATTCATTTCTAAAATCTCATTCTTTTCATGATATTTCGTAGAATACTCTTCACTATTTTCCATATATTCTGTGAGATCCAGATTAATCTCATCTGCAATGTATTCAATCGTATCTATAAACCCTAAATTTTCCATTTCAGAAACAAAAGTTATGACACTTCCCCCTGCATCGCAACCAAAACAGTTGTATAGTTGCTCATCACTTGATACAAAAAAAGAAGGTGTCTTCTCGTTATGAAACGGACACAACCCTTTATAATTTTTTCCAGACCTTTTAAGTTGCATATAGCGTGACAAAAAATCAACTATATCAACACGGTCTAATATTATTTTATCAATCCCTTTTATATATCGTTTAGCCATTTTACCACCTATTATTATAATTCTAGATTCTTCTCGAAAATCCTTTAATTAATTCCAAACTTCTGGCACAAATATTTTTTTGTATTTTGAAATGGCGTATCGATCTGTCATACCAGCAATATAATCCTTAATTGCATCTGGACTTTTATTCTTTAAAAAATCTTGGTACCTAGCATTAGGTAATTGTGAGGGATGCTCAAGAAAATGATTATATAATGCTTCAATGACAAGACTTGCTTTGTGTTCTTCTTTCTTTGCTTCGTCATTTAGGTATACATTCTCAAACATGAACTTTCGTAGTAGATTGAAATACTTATGAATTTTAGGACTCATTTTTATGCGATCTGAGTTCTTACTTGACTCAATGACATCAACAATTAGAGTATTAATGCGTTCACTATGGGTCCAACCCAATACATCTAGAAATTCCTTTGGAAAAGAATCCATTGTTAAGACGTTTGCTCGAATGGCATCATCAATGTCATGGTTTATGTATGCTATTCGATCGCTTAGTCGAACAATTTGCCCTTCAACTGTTAAAGGCAAATCTTCTCCTCGATGTTTTAATATACCATCTCTTACCTCAAATGTCAAATTTAGACCGTAACTTTTTTTAGATTTTCTCTTTTCTAAGTAGTCTACGACTCTTAAACTTTGTTCATTATGATCGAAACCACCTGCATGAATTCTATTAAGTACTTCTTCCCCACAATGGCCAAAAGGTGTATGACCAAGATCATGTCCTAAAGCAATGGCCTCAGTTAAATCCTCATTTACTCTTAAAGATCTAGCAATGGTTCTTGAAATTTGAGCCACTTCTAAAGTATGGGTTAGCCGGGTACGATAATGGTCACCCTCTGGTGCAAGAAACACTTGGGTTTTATGTTTTAATCGTCTAAAAGCTTTAGAATGTATAATCCGGTCTCTATCTCTTTGAAAATTCGTACGAATATCACAAGATTTCTCTTCTATTCGACGACCTTTAGAATCAGCGGCACATACAGCATATTTAGATAGTATTTTCTTCTCAATGGCTTCAGTTTCTTCTCTAATCATTTCATCACCTCATCACTGTTTTTTTGAATAAATAGAGCAAAGACTTTAAAAATCTTTGCTCATTAGATTGTTTATTATTCTATTATTATTCTTTCTTTTCTTTTCGCTCATTTTCTATCACTGCTTGTGCAGCTGATATCTTAGCTATAGGTACCCGATATGGAGAACATGAAACATAATTTAGTCCTAAATTGTAACAGAACTTTACAGATTTTGTTTCACCACCGTGTTCCCCGCAAATACCAATCTTTAAGTTTTCATTACCTTTACGGCCTAAGTCAACTGCCATAGACATTAGTTTTCCAACACCTTCAAAGTCAATTCTTTCAAAAGGATCATAAGGTAATACTTTTTTATTTTGGTACTCATCAATGAATTTATTGGCATCATCTCTTGAAAAACCTAAAGTCATTTGTGTTAAATCATTTGTTCCAAAAGAGAAAAACGCTGCTGTTTCAGCAATTTGATCTGCGATTAATGCCACTCTTGGAATTTCAATCATTGTACCTACTTGATATTCTAAAGAATATTCTTCAGCTTTGAAGACTTCTTTAGTAATATCATCGACTAAAGTCTTAAGAATCTTAAACTCACCAATATGTCCTACTAGAGGAATCATAATTTCTGGCTGTATATCATAATCATGCTTTCTTGATACCTCAATGGCTGCAGTTATAATCGCTTTTACCTGCATCTCATAAATTTCTGGATAGGTAATGGCTAATCGACAGCCACGATGACCTAACATTGGGTTGAACTCACTTAATTGAAGAATCTTATCTTTTAACTTTATAAAATCTATATCGAGTTTCCCAGCCAAAGTTTCAATATCTTCATCTTCATTCGGTAAAAACTCATGTAATGGCGGATCAAGTAATCGAATAGTCACTGGCTTTTCTTTCATTTCCTCATAGAGTTCAATGAAATCTTCTACTTGGTAAGGTAATAATTCAGCTAATGCTGTTCTTCTTTCTTCCTCATCATTCGCAACAATCATTTTTCTTACAGAAGTAATGCGTTCAGAATCAAAAAACATATGCTCTGTTCTACAAAGACCGATGCCTTCAGCTCCGAATCGGTTAGCAACTTTTGCATCTGCTGCATTATCTGCATTGGTTCTTACTTTCATTTTTCTTCTTTCATCAACCCATGTCATTAACTTTTTAAAGTTTCCTGATAACTCATATTGCTTTGTTCGAACTTCTCCATCATAGACAATACCAGTATTACCATTCAATGAAATATTGTGACCTTCTTCATATTTTTCGCCATCAATCATAAAGTACTTATCTTTTTCATTCACATTAATCTCACCACAACCAGCAATACAGCATTTACCCATACCCCTAGCAACAACAGCTGCATGAGAAGTCATACCACCACGAGCTGTTAAGATGCCTTCAGCAGCAACCATGCCTTCAATATCTTCTGGAGAGGTTTCTGTTCTTAAAAGGATTCCTTTAATGCCATCTTTTTTTGCCGCAACAACGTCTTCTGAATTAAAGAAAACTTTGCCTGTGGCTGCTCCAGGTGATGCTGGTAGTCCCTTGGCTAAACGTTTCGCTTGTTCTAAATCTTCTTGTAAAAATTCAGGGTGTAAAAGCTGATCTATTTGATCAGATGACACTCTCATAATGGCTTCATCTTTATCAATTAAGCCTTCATCTACCATATCTACAGCAATATTTATAGCAGCATCTGCTGTTCTTTTTGCTGTTCTTGTTTGTAGGAAAAACAATTTTCCACGTTCGATGGTAAACTCAATGTCTTGAACATCTTTATAATGTTGTTCCAATTTTTCTGTGGCTTTAATAAATTCATCATAAGCCTTTGGCATAACATCTTTTAACTCGCCAATCTCTCTTGGTGTACGGATCCCTGCCACAACATCTTCCCCTTGGGCATTGATTAAAAACTCCCCATAAATCTTGTCTTCACCATTGGCAGGATTTCTAGTAAAGGCAACGCCTGTGCCAGAGTTATCTCCCATATTACCAAAAACCATTGTTTGAATGTTTACAGCTGTGCCTAAATCATCTGGAATTTCATTTGCTTTACGATAAACAATTGCTCGCTTATTATTCCATGAATCAAAAACTGCACGAATAGCCATTAATAATTGTTCTTTTGGATCTTGCGGAAAGTCATAACCTACTTCTTCTTTAAACTTTTCTTTAAAGGCTTTAATTAAAGTAATGTACTCTTCTTCTGTTACATCTTCCATTTTTTCAATGTTTTTACCAATGGCTTCTCGCATGGTTTCATCAAATTTGTACTTATGAATACCAAGGACCACATCACCAAACATTTGGATAAAACGTCTGTAACAATCATAAGCAAAACATGGATCATTCGTTAATTTTGCTAACCCTTCAACAGAAGTATCATTTAATCCTAAGTTTAATACAGTATCCATCATACCTGGCATAGATATAACGGCTCCTGATCTTACAGATACCAATAAAGGATCATCATTGTCACCTAACTTTTTAGAAGTTTTTTCTTCTAATTGTCTTAGATGCTCAAAAATCTCTTTTTCTAAGCTCTCACTGAGGGTTTTGTCTTCATCATAATAATCAAGACAAGCCTTCGTTGTAATCGTAAAACCATCTGGTACTGGTAATCCGATCTTACACATTTCCGCTAGAGAAGCCCCTTTTCCCCCAAGCAAAGGCTTTAACTCTAGACCGCCGTCTTCAAAATTGTAAACAAATTGACTCATATCTTCCTCCTCTTTAGTTAAACGCTAAACTTACTTCTTATTCTTTTTAACAGAATCTATGATAATATTCGCCGTCTCCTCAACAGCCTTATTAGACACATCAATAATTTTACAGCCAATCTTGTTATAAATTTTATGAGCATAGTCTAACTCTTCAATGATTCGATCCATATTTGCATATTTCGCATTGTTCTTAAGTCCTAAAGCCTTTAAACGCTCGATTCTAATTTCATTTAACTTTTCTGGTGTATTAATTAAGCCAATCACCTTATTCGGGTCCAATTTAAAAATTTCCTTCGGTACGTCTACTTCAGGTACTAAAGGTACATTGGCAACTTTTATGTTTTTATGAGCCATGTACATACTTAAAGGTGTCTTTGAGGTTCTAGAAATACCTAGAATAACAATATCTGCCTTTTTTATACCTCGGACATCTTTACCATCATCATACTTTACTGCAAACTCTACTGCTGCCACACGATCAAAGTACTCTTTATCTAATTGATGAATGATTCCTGGTTTTAGAATTGGATCAGAATCAAATAAAGTTGCTAGATCTTTTAACACCGGCGCCATAATATCATTGTGTAGGATAGCGTTTTCCTCACATAAGTCAATTAAACGGTCTCTTAATTTTTCTATGACTAATGTAAAAATAACAATGGCATTTTTCCCATTAGCCGATTCAATAACATTGTCAATCTGGTCCATCTGAGTCACATAAGGAAATTTAACAATTTCATAGTTCACATTTTTAAATTGTTCTGCCGTTGCGATAGCAACCTTCTCTGCTGTATCCCCTAATGAATCTGATACCACGTAAATATAATTCTTGTCCATTTTGAATCACTCCTTTTTCAATATGTATTTTAATGAATCATTCCTAGAACATACCCCTTAACATAACTAATAATACCCATTTAATACCAGTCATAACCATATTATTGATAAAAGAAGAGTTTCCCTAAAAAGGGAAACCCAAATTTTTTATAATTTAATACGCTTAGCTATATAATCAGATACTTCGTCGATTTTTATGCGTACTTGTTCCATAGTATCTCGATCTCTTACAGTTACCATATCATCTTCAAGTGAATCAAAATCATATGTTATACAAAATGGCGTACCAATTTCGTCATGTCTTCTATAACGCTTACCAATACTTCCACTGTCATCAAAAGATACGTTAAACTTAGAAGCTAATTTATTATATACTTCTTCCGCTTCATCTGATATTTTTTTCGAAAGTGGGAAAACTGCGGCTTTGAATGGCGCTAACGTTGGTGATAAACGCATAAGCGTTCTCGTTTTACCATCTTCTAATGCTTCCTCTTCTAAAGAGTCAATTAAAATAGCCAATAACATACGATCCACACCAACAGAGGGTTCGATACAATAAGGTATATATTTCTCGTTAGTGTATGGATCATGGTAGTGCATATTCTTTCCAGAATGCTCTGCATGCTGTTTTAAGTCATAATCTGTACGATCAGCTATGCCCCATAATTCTCCCCAACCAAATGGGAATTTGAATTCTATATCAGAAGTTGCATTTGAGTAATGAGATAATTCATCTTGATCGTGGTCTCTGAATCTTAAATTTTCTTCTTTTACACCCGCATCTAATAAAAATTGCATGGCATAGTTTTTCCAGTGTTCAAACCATTTTAAGTCTTCACCTGGTTTACAAAAGAATTCTAGCTCCATTTGTTCAAACTCTCGGGTTCTAAAAATGAAGTTTCCTGGTGTGATTTCGTTTCTAAAGGATTTACCAATTTGACCAATACCAAAGGGTAATTTCTTTCTTGAGGTTCTCTGAATTTTAACAAAGTTTACAAAAATCCCTTGAGCCGTTTCTGGTCTTAAGTAAATATCTGAACTGGAGTCATCTGTAACCCCTTGCTTTGTTTTAAACATTAAGTTAAACTCTCGTACTTCAGTGAAATTTTTATTACCACATTCATGACAGTTAATATCATTTTCATGAATAAATTCAGTCATTTTTTCATTTGACCAACCATCAACAATAACCTCTTCACCTTTTTTAGCAAAATAATTTTCAATTAAGTCATCTGCTCTGAATCTAGCATTACACTCTTTACAATCAATTTGCGGATCATTAAAACCACCAATATGACCAGAGGCTTCCCATACTTGAGGATTCATTAAAATAGCAGAATCTACTCCCACGTTATAATGTGGTTCAACAATAAACTTCTTCCACCACAATTGTTTAATGTTATTTTTAAGTTCTACACCTAATGGACCATAATCCCATGTATTCGCAAGACCGCCATAAATCTCAGAGCCTTGAAAAATAAAACCTCTTTGAGCACATACGGAAACAACTTCTTGCATTGTTACTTTTTCAGCCATCTTTTCCTCCTTTAAACTTTTTTTCTGTATACAAAAAAATCTTCCATCCCTAAAAATAAGGGACGAAAGATTATATCCGCGGTTCCACCCTAGTTAATGCATAAAGCATTCACTTAGTTCAATTACTTAAAAGTTCCTTCATATAGGTTGTAGACCAACTCCCAGCATTCATTGGCTCTCTAAACTACTTAAACTATATTACTCCTCTTCATCATCGTAACTATTCAATTTACATGTATTTTAACAAATAATTCATATTTTGTAAATGTTTATTTTAAACCTTATCCTCATCATCAAATGGATTTTCCATATCTGCTTCATAGAATCCTTCTTCTTTTTCTGATTGACTGACTTCTGCTTCTTCTGGTTTTTTGTGTTTCACCACATCATCATATTTTTCTTTTGTAAAATCAACTACATTTACTTTCTCATGATTAGGGGTGATTATAAATAAGTCACATCCAGAAACAATAGCAGCTGTAATAGCAATTACTGTTGGGGTAGCAAATATCAATCCGCCAATAACACCAGCAGCCACAGGAATATTAAGAATTTGCTTGTCATCTCTTTCAACAAGTATTCTTGATACCTTTCCTTTTTCTACTAGATCTTTTAAAACTCTAATCATTGGATGCTCTGATGGTTCTTGTGCTTGCTCTTCTAATAAAACGATGGCTTCTAATACATCGCCATCAGTTTTTAATAAAGCATCTTTTGCCTCTTGATAACTCGCACCAGTTCTAGCAATAACTTCATCTACCATTTCTAAAGTAATTTTCATTTCAAATCCTCCTTAAATAAATTTAAAAACTTTAAACTCTTAAAGTCGTTTTTCTCTAAATAATAGCATAAGTACTTATAAAGCAATATAT
>Ga0102926_1001216_pt1 | contig 15365 bp, 46 predicted proteins | sample SalPonR1_A_D2_MG_FD_78173 | JGI IMG/M metagenome (GOLD analysis project Ga0102926, IMG submission 78173) | Salt pond soil microbial communities from South San Francisco under conditions of wetland restoration - Salt Pond MetaG R1_A_D2_MG | ecosystem: Environmental > Aquatic > Marine > Intertidal...
TGATAATGGATTGGTAACACATTCAAGAGACTTAATTAATACTCTGACAATACTTCAGATAAAACGAGAGTATGATGATACAGAACGAGAGATGTTAAACGAACTACGAGACCGATGGTTGAAATATGAATTTCCATTTAAGAACCGATGAAGTTATTTCCAACACACTGTAAGACTGTAAAAGTATTTCACCCTATAACGTTTGAAGAAACAGGTACAAAGATGGTAGATATGCTCTATCTGACGGAAAGACAGCGATGGGTATTAGAACATTTACGGACTATAGTATATGAAGATGATAGTATAGACCCTGAGTATACAGAGTCCATAACAAGTGAACTCATATACATTATACACAATCAAGAATATAGTACGGCTCAACAAGAAATGATAAACGCTTTGATAGGAGCTTATCGGGAAGACCTAAAAGAAAAAATGAAATAATGGCTACATTAGAAAGAGGCCAAAAAATAGTTCTTCACCACATTGGACGTATCTTACGGGATAACTATGAAGACAACGATAGTATTATGTTGAGTCACAAAGACCCGAAAGTGAAACAATCTCCAAGACGGATAGGATGGATAAAGAAATACATCCATCGTACCCTATCTTCTAATGAGTATAATGAAGAAAACAAACAACTCTTCAATGAACTACGGGATATGTACAAAGAGAATATTAGATTGAGATTAAAGAATGAGCAACTTTACAGTAAATGACGCTATTATGAGTTTGAAAGAACTGAAGAAAGAAATGGATAAACTTGGGTTGATACCCGAACGTTATAGGTTGACAGAAGAAAAGAAACTTCTTATCAATCAGATTATCTCGTGTTGTTATACAGATAGACCTGATGAATACGAACTACACATTGAAAATCTGAAACAGATAAAGTTTAACGCATATTATACCGAAGAAGAAAAGGAGTATCTGAACACATTACGAAAATTACATTTACCACATCTGAAAAGAAAGTTGGAAAAGATGAAAGACCAATATCCAAACTACCCATCTCCATATGCATAAATTAACGGACAACGGTTATAAGATAATTAACGCAATGATAGATATTATCAATGATAAGTGTAATGGCGAATATGTACACTTACAGGATACATCTAAACCAAGTCAGATAGAGAAATTTGAGAAGGGTGACTTACTATTTACCTTAGACTATGCAATCTATCGGGGTGAATATGATGATGAAGAGAGACGGATATTGAATATGATTCGAAGTACTTATTACTATCACATAAAAGAGAAGTTAAATCCACAAAATAAATATTACAGACTTAAAGAGGTAATTGGAAACTACCAAGAATTTGCCAAAGCGTATCAATTTCCAATAGTAACAAGTATTCAGTAGAACTATGTCAATGGAAACATATAAGTTAACAGATAAACAGATAAAATATATCAGGTCATTTCTGAGAACTGATGTCAAGTATATACCAAGTAAACTTGGTATAGACCACGTATTATCACATAAGTTTAAAACATATGATGGTGAACCACATTCGAGAGAGGTAGTGATAAATTGGTTAGAGATAATACTTGACAATGAATATTATATGGAAGGTGACCGTTATATGTTAAATCATATAAAGGTATACAGAGAAGAATTGAATAGAAGATACGGAAAAGAGATATGAATGAATGGAACGGTATTCCGATAGCGGACAACGTAAAGGAGTTGAATCTTGAAAAAGAAAATGGATATGGTATGAGTCCGTATCCCTGTTATATATTACACGCAATTACTATCAATCCGATAACAGGGAATGAACAAAAAAGAAGTCATAGATTCACTGACATTAAAGATATGAGGGCTATAATTGAAAGTGAGTATAGTAAGAAGACACTACCTACAACTTCTGATATAGATGATAACCAAATTAAACTAAAGAAGAAGCAGGCAATTATGTTGAATCACTTATTGCATAGCCCGTTCTATGACCTGTCACTGTCAGGAGATGTGATAAAGGAAATCGAAGAAATTGAATGGAAAGGATATTACTATCCAAGACAGAGAGGATTACTGAATTTACTAAGAGATAGATATAGGCAATTAAAGCGGGGGACGTATGGATATTAATGATATAAAGAAAATGTTGTTAGAAATTCAACAAAGTCCAATGCCTCTTACGAACATAATAGACTATCCGTCTCGTATGAGTACACCTTTAAGACCTGAGTATTTTACAAAGTTAGAACACATATTAAATGATATAAGATACAATATATTACCACTATCAAAAGAGCATAAGATAACGGAGTCAACACGGGAGTTGGTTCGTACACTTATGGACATAATAGATGAAGAAGACTGTATCACGAAAGCGGATAAAACAGATATTAAAGAATTCTTTTCAAGGATACTATGGATAGAGACATATACTAATCAAGAGAGACATATAATGAATAGACTCCGTAACATATATAAGGACAAGATACGGGAGAAACGAGATGATGGATGAAAAGTGGACGGTAGATTTACAGCGGAAACTGTTAATAGAAAACCTTATGAAAATAATGATAAAAGAACAATATGAAGTAGGTATATCTCATAAGAAAACAATAGACAATCTACGGATGATATTGGATAACGGAGAATATAATAAGGCACAAAAGAAGTGGCTAAGTAGACTGAGAGAATTACATATAACAGCTCTGAAAAAGAGATACAATAATGGATTAGATTGGTTTACAAAAGTACCTACTCATTAATGATATGAAGACACGAGAACCCGATAGTAGACATAGAGTACAAAAGACAGTTTCAGTCACTAATCCTAATACGTTCAGAACAGAAGAAAAACCTATAAAAGGACATTACATATACACTCTATCTAACAAACAATTCTCTGCCTTATACTATGTTGAAACTGTTCTGAGAAACATAGGAATTAGAAATGTGAAAGAAGAGGAAGACTTGGAATTCGTAAATAAAATACTCGATACCAAAGAGTACGAAACGAAGGACAGGCCCCTATTAAATGAGTTGATGACAAAGTACGAAAAACAAATAAAAGAGTATCTGAAGGAGATATAAAAAATGAGTATAAAAGCGTATAAACACGTACAACTACAACCTGACCAACGGAAACTACTCAAAAAAATGAGAGAGTATGTTATATCCGAGTATAGAGAACATTCTCTAAAACCCAAAAGAATCCAACTAATAGATACCGTATTCAAAAGAGGAACTTACCATCAAGAAGAAAAGCGGATACTCAATAACATAAGAATTGGATTCAAGATATGGAAGAAAGACGGGAGCCAACAAAAGAGCGGAAACCCTTGATAAATAAAATATAGCAAAGAATAGTAATACTAATAGTAACACATATACACATAGACGTTATACACATATAGTATAAGACCCTAATACAATAACAATGCAAGTACCAATAACAAATGACTATAATACCTTAACAAAAGAACAACGAGTAATAGTAAGAGAACTACATTACCTAACGAGTACAAGTACAACACTCCCTACGCATACAAAGTATACAGTACAAAAGACTACTTCTATTATCCTTCAGAATAACTACTATACAGATGAACAACGCCCACTACTCAATGAACTAAGAGATAGGTATAAAGAAGAACTCAAAACATACCTACACGGATTAAAGGATATAGACAAGAATATAAATGGAATGTAATTCAAAGGCGTAGGCGAACATAACTTGCCCCACTTCACCAATATAATAATAGCACATATCCCAAGATAAACAAAGCTTGTTTACCACATTCTGACACTACGACCAAAGGTCTAAAATATCAATCTGTTCCACATATTGATATACCGTATTGACGTACCCACCTATTTTCCGTATTTTACCACCATTCCTATTCTGATAGGGTCATTCGTATAACTTACCCGAATTTACCACAATTCCCCACTTCTCCCCACTACGTCCCACTCTTTTATAGAGTATAGCCCATTTGAGGACGCAATTAATACCCTCCAATAGAATTGAAGCTCTTGTGTGTGTCTCTACACGTCCCCTGCTCTCCCGTAATAATTCTGCTACCCACCTACCACCCTATGACCCTACTCACCACCCTGCGTCCCTTAGAAACGAAATACGGAAGAATCCTCTGTAACCCTCTGAGCCCCAATGACTTACACCCGTGACTGACAAGCTGACACCACCCATATGCCCCACTCACAGAGCGCCGGAAATGACGATATGTCATACACACCCACACACCCAACCGAGAGGCGCTCATATGACATCTTGACAAAGCACTTGACATTGGTCAAAATTCTTCTTATCTTACAACAGGTGTGTGTGTATAAAAAAAAACGAGGAACTGACATCTTGACAAAGCACTTGACATTTGCTCATATATGTGTTATCTTACAATGGGTGTGTGTGTGTAAAAAAGAGAGAGTCCCCTATCCCCTTGCTATTATTTATTTAGGTCAAAGCAACAAACAACCTTAATAAATTAAGTTGAGAGAAGTACTCCCTAATCATATAACACACTACCCACTGAACGAAACTAATTTATTAAGGTTGTTATACTTATTAGTATGAAAAAACAATGGAAATGCCCTGAATGTGGGACAGACGTAAAGGTGATATCTGACGATGTAGCACAGTTGTACTATGGTACTCCGTGTGAAGAACACTATGACCCTGACGTACATAGCCCATTCCTTGAAGAAGAGGAAGACGAAGAAGAGGAAGACAAAATTCCGGCGCGTTCCGAGCCCACCAAAACAGAGTTATGGAAGATATACAAAAAGTTAGTATGGGAACTTACTGAAGAACAGCCTATACACACCTTACCTAATAGTGAGCGGAGAGGATTCCGAGATTATCATTTAGACCATATCGTGCCAATCAAATACGGATGGAAGAAAGGAATCAACCCACACCTTATAGCCTCAATTGACAACTTACGATTCATACCCTATCAGGACAATATGGAAAAGGGAATACAGATTACAGAAGAGTCCAAAGAAGTACTTGACCTGTTAGAAATTCCGGCGCCTTAACATTAGAAAATGGAGAAAAGACTTGACGGGTATCCATATATTTAGTATATTACGTATGTAATGAGTTGATGATTAACCAAACCCTTACTGATATGAAACCACTCTTTTCAACTTCTGAAGTTAAAAAAAGAACTTATCCTTATTACGGTAAATGGGAACGAAGGAACTTTGGTAAAGTAGGCTCTGTTCCACAAACGAAGATTGTAAGATTTGAAGCACCTACCACTGGCGTTCAGGTTGAAGGAGCGGAAAGAGGTAAGTTCTCTAAGAGATGGTCTGAATGGAATTTCACTCCTATTGATTATAAAGAAGATTTGAAATAACGTTTGACATTGATTCAGATTCTTCGTATGTTACGTATGTAATAATTGATGACAACCTAAGTACTGAACGATGATTGATTTGATTAAAGAGTTTTTAGAGTCAGTTCGAGAGCACGCACAGAAAGAGAATCAACAATTAGAATCCCAATACGGAAACAACTACTGATATGACTTACGAAAGAGAAATGAATTACCTACCTGAACAAGAAGTTGAGATAACCACGAGTCTGATAGCAGAGAAGTTCGATTCCGGCGCCACTCTCGAAGAAAACCTGAGTATGGTTGATGACGTTATTGAAGGTCACAACATTCTATTTGATACTCCCCTGAGATACGGACGGGGTGGACATCATATATGGGTGTCTTACGAAGAAAGTCCTGAAGACAGAATCCTGATAATCAAAGAGGAACTTTAAGATATGAATGAATTCAAACACGGTGATGAAGTATGGGTATGGGATGAAGATGAAATAGAAGATGCTGTTACAGCAATCTATATAGGGGAGAGTATTGAAGAAGGAACTGAGAAGCCACATATAGCACAGTTCGAATCAGGTGAAATATATGATTGGATGTTTGCTTCCTTTGAAAAGCCCACTCATTAAAATTTAAAATAAAACTTGACATTGTTCCGAATAATGTTTAAGTTACGTATGTAATGATTGAGAACGAACGGAGATAAACAATGGCAAACGTTAAAACCCACTATGAGATTGAAGTCACTTACGGAGTTGGTTCCGTAGTAGTTGCATATAGAGACACTGAGGCACAGGTCAAGTCATACATTCAGAGTGAAGTAGCTCCTGACCCTGACGCAATTGACGTGACGTGGAAAGAAGTTGAGAAGTTTTAATTAAACCCTTACTGATATGACTAACGAACAAATCAAAAAGCTACAATCTATTTCAGCTCAAATTAATGATTTGAAGTGGGAAATACTTGATATGTCTACTGAAGTAGAAGATAGTGGTGACAAACCAACAGCATCTACACTGTCAGGAATCGAAGGATATTTGAATCAGGCTGAAAATGAAATTGATTCAATCGCTTGACATTGGTCAAAATATTCACTAAGTTACGTATGTAATGATTGATGATAACCTAACAAATACTGATATGACCTACGAAGAAAGAACTAATCAACTGTTTGCTTGGATTGTAGAAGACCCTTTCTACTCAACTATTCATAACTCAATGGTGGTAGTTGATGACCATTCCAATATGAGTTGGTATTATTCAGAAGAAGAGAATGAGTTGGCCTTCGAAGGTTTGACAGACGGTATGATAAGAGTTCTTTACAAAGAGTGGTATAAGCATCAGCCTCAAACCATTGAACAATCATCCGCTCCACACCCATCCACCATTTGATATGAGTGATAGAAGGTTTGACAAGGTGGCAAGATACTTGGGTATCCTCACTGACATAGGAGATGAAATCAAAACTATCTCCTATGAAGAGAATGAGAACCCACTACTTGAAAAAGCGTGTGACGATATGACATCCGCCCGTAAACTAATTCTGAAGTACTTGGAGAACGAAAATGAAAAAGACCGAATTAACGAAGGATGATATCTTCTATGGAACGTTGACACTGATACTGATGTTAGTGTACTTCTATATAGACCATCCACTATAAGAATCTCTCTCTTGTTTTACCGGCGCTGTGACAGGCACGGTAAGACCTAACCTTATTAACTAACAACTATGTTATATAACTTATTTCTAAAAGTCATCATATTCATAGTACTCATTATAGGGTACGAGTTCCAAATGGCAGAAGAAGGAATGCTACATTGGACAAATGCAATAGCAATCATCTTCTATATAATAGGACTTTCCCTGATGGACAAGTTAGAACAAAACTAAACAGCGGACAACCATAAAGCTAAATAAAAAACAGCAAAGAATGAAAGACACATACACAGTAATCAACTTAGAACGATACGATGACGCAGACTTCCTGAGAGCCAATGGCTTAGTCATTAAGTATATGGAAGGAAAGCAATGTAAGGTCATATCAGCACAGTACAAGATGGCTAAACGATTCCTAAAGGGACGAAGAACATCCGAACAACTACGTAACATACGTAGAGACAAACAGAAGCAGATTGACAGAAACGAAATCTTCAATAACCTATAACCCACACACAATGGAACACGAACTAATAAAGGCTCTCGTATGGGAATCGTATAGGCAGGGTGTAATGACCCTGACCGAGGTGGAACACGATTTGGATAAAATCGAACAAAACCAAATGGAGTCGATATCCACTCAACCAATGAAAATGGATAAGGCGGTGCTGAGAGTACCCAAGTGGCGGCTCAACTGACGGACTGACGGACTGTCATACTCACTGACCTGTTAAGGCAATGTCATATCCAAATGACATCTTGACATAGAGGGGGGGGGACTGAATTTCTTGTAAACCCTTGGGGGACAAGCACTTAGAGGGACGGTCTGACCCGTCTGGATGTACCAGACCATTTTTCTCTATATGGAAAAAATAGTCTTTGATACCCGAAGGTATAAAAAAATGACCGAAGAAAAATTTTGACCCTATAAATTTGACATTGGTTGAATTTATTCGTATGTTACGTATGTAATGATTGACAGGAACCAAACTTAAATAATTTGAAACAGAAGAAGACATTACTACGTCAACCAATATCCGAAGAACAACGGAGTCTATTAATAGAGTATATAAAGATACCTGATGAATTCGTTGAAGCAATGGTTGACTCTAAACACATACAGGTATATGTTAATAGTAAAGTCACAGTTACAAAGATTCTAAATAGTGGTATGTACCAAAAGTTAGACAAAGGAACTCTGAATCGTTCAGTTCGTGAAACCGTTAAACTATATAGGGAATATACAAATGAAGTCAACCGTAGAAAATCATAAAAGGTTAGAAGACGAGCATAAAGAAATCTTAGAAATGTATATGTTCTTAGTTACCGTTTCTGTAAAGGATGGTATTATAGGATGGGATAAATTGAAAGATGTACCTTCATTCGAAAATTCCTTTGTAACATTCATTGAATGTATATTTGATAAGGGGTATTATGATACGTATGAACGAGAAACTATAAATAGAAGAATAGTACCTGTAGTTCAAAAGAATATAAGATTCCTTAAAAGAAATTGGAAATTAACATCAAACACGTTATGGAATAAGAAGTGATACCGTTAAATTTGAAACAGCAAGAAATGTTGGAAGAGTACTTAATGTTATTTCCGAGAAAAAAGATTAACGGGAAATACGTGAAGGTAGCAGGTGGTGTTATTAAACCCGATGACGTAAGTAATATGTGGACACCTTTAGTAGAGAGTATATTGGAAACAGGACACTACCAAGAACACCACAAACAAATACTCAATGGTGAAGTATATAGAATGTGGAAAGCAAACAGACCGTGGATTAGAACTCAAAAAGCGTGGTATTCGGATAGTTGACCATTCCCCTTCAGGTGACCCGATGTCGATACGGTAAAATTTAGATAGTATGGTAGGATTCTTCGTATTTGAACTTTTGATAATAGTACTAATGTTAATGTATCCCGAATTGTTTTGGGATGTGGACAAAGATGATTAATACTTGACATTGATAAAAATAATTCGTATACTACAAACGTAATTTGAAACCAAAATTAAATCCCTTAATATTATGTTAGCAGAAGCATTTAGTATATTAGGTCTAATCCTATTATTAGTAGCAACCTTCTTTCACTTACGAGCAGTATTTGTTCAGGATGTGTTTGAGAGTAATCCTAATAAGTACGATGACCTACGATTTACATATATAGTTGTGACAGGACTTCTTTTCACATCAATTATATTCAGTTCAGTTGGAGAGTTACTATGAGAGACTTTGGAAACAGAGAACCCGTATTAGTATCGGACGATTGTAAGAATTGGACACCAGCACTTCTTGTGTCCTATAAGCACGATAGATTCTATAAGTATGGTGTAGCACTTCCTAAAGAGAAGCAACCTGTTTATTTTTCTAACTGTGTATCGGTAAAAGAAATTGAGAAATGGAATCAATAATTAAATGTGAGGAATGTAATGGGAATGTTTAGAGACCTTAAAGTAAAACTATTCGGTGAATGGGAACGTATAGCATCAGGCAAGGGAACTGTAGGATGTGGTGGTTTACTTACAAGTGACTACGAAACTGACGCAGTTATGATTGTGGAACGAAATACGAAGACAGGTGAACATAGAGCATATGTTAAGACACCATTCGGACATACCCAATCAGTGGATATGGATTTTGTAAGACAAATGTTAAAAGAAAAAGGATACGATGGGATTTCTTAAACGAGTATTAGTTGGAGAGTGGGAAACAGTGGAGACTCGTAAGGTATCTTATGTAGTTACCAATAACGTGACAAAAGAGAAGAAGGATGTTGAAGCAACTCTCATTATAGAACAAAACACTAAGACAGAAGAGTTCAGATGTTATACCAAAGACGCAAAAGGTGACAAAACCGAATGGGACTTTGACTATGTACGAACTCACATCTTAGAAGATAACTCTAAAGAAACAGAAACCGATGATTGATTTTTGGATACTATGGGACTTATTCTTAATTATAGCTAACCTATACTTTGGATGGGACGCTATGAACTGCCTACAAAAGGATATGGGAGACCCAAAATGGATGCGAACCCGAATAGTACTTCACTTTATATTATCGGGATTATTAACAGGAGCGGTATTAACAAAGGTAATACTATGAACAGAATAACAATAGCAGTATACGTACTAACAGTAATGTTTTTAATTCTAATGACATTCAATATAGTGAACGGTAACTTCCAAGGAACTCTTGGTTGGTTTAACGCAGCAATATGGTCATTCGTAGTAGCATTAAACGAACCAATGAAAGAGGAACGATTAAAATGAACTTATACATTATAGACGTATACTACGAAGGATATAAAACACCGAACCGAGAGTATGTGAAGGCGTTGAACAGACGGATAGCAATGAATATAATATTTGAACAGGTAGAAGCACCGAGTATGTTTTCGGGGTCAAATATATCTACGATAGATATTGTAAAGAAGGTAAGAGAAAAGGACATCCTAAAACAAACATAAGATGACTAAAGATAAAGAACCTAATTCGTTGCTACGATTCTTTGGAGTGATATTCATATGTTGGATAGTCATAACAATGTTCGTATTCTTCTTAGGTGTTTTAAAAACAGCGGGGGTATTCTATACTCCAATAAATTTTACTGCCCTAACTCTTGGTGGTATCGTACTGACGTATGTATCTGCTGGATTTGTTAGAGCATCTAGATGAAGACCAACTAAATAAATTAGAAGACAATGGAACATAAGATAAGGATTAAGATACGGGAATTAAAATCGGTTGGAGAAGAAGATTTACTTCTCATAAACGGGGAAAATAAAGATAGAGGCATTGCAATACAAACTCTGAACGTGGAGTTCCCGTCACTATCTCTTGGAGATGAATTAGAAATAACAATAAAAAAGGTATAGATGATGGAAACACAAGAATTCATAGAAGAAGTGATATTGAACTTTGTTAAAGGGAATGATAAGTTAACGGAGTTAAGAGGACTTAGCGTAAAACTTAGAATAGAAGAGGTGGTGGAAGCAGCCCTTGACGTTCGTGACTCATATAAAAACTAAACGTTTGACCCTTTAACTTCAGGATACAATGAAACTACCACAGACAGTAGATAATAAATGGTACGATATCGTATACGGTGGCGAAGAGTGGGCTTATGGTCTATGGGATGATGACACAGAATCAGCTCATACCATTACAGCGAGAGAAGCGATTGGAATGGTCAAACTAATGTACCGATGTTCAGATACAATGGACATAGAGGGGATATTAAACATTATGACTGAGACAGCGTACTCTGATTCTGACCGTTCGTTCTTAAACAAAGTAAGAAGTACGAGAAAGAAGAATTGGATGGTTGAGCCGAACGGTCAGGTCATTCGAGAACGAGTCAAGAAGAAAGACAGAGTAATGATATTGGACTTGGATAACGAAAAAGATAATAAGTGGAAAATAAATGACCCACAAGAATTGGCTTTAAATAATAGACGGGAATTATTAGAATCAAACTTATTTATTGTGGTTGAATCTGAAAAAGAAAAAGTTCATATTGTAAAATCGAGATACTTTAACACATAGAAAAATGATAAAAGAAAAGATAACGAATATAGTAAAAGATTATATTGACAACACGTATATGGTTGAGCAGTTAACGGACGAGTTAATGGCTCTGCTTGAAGACCGTGAACTGTTCTGCTTGGTAGAATGGATTAACGGGAATCCTATATTAGACGGCTCTAAATATTATACTGAGAAGCGGGAAGCAATTGACGTAGCTGAAACAAAAATGGAGACGTATAGGAAAGCGGGTATTTTGGAAGATATTGACGTTAAACATACAATCATAAGATTAGACAAAAGAGACTAAAATGGGCTTAGACCAATACTTAAAAAGAAACACATACGTAAAGAACTGGGACCACTTTCAACCCGAAGAAGTTTGGGAAGTTACCGCCAAACAAGGTGGCGAAGAAGTTGAATTAGAAAATGTAATGTATATTGTTGAAGAAGTACATTATTGGAGAAAGTGTAATGCTATTCACAAGTACTTCGTAGAGAACGTACAAGATGGTGTTGATGACTGTGGTGAATACTATGTACCACACGATGTATTAAGAGACTTACGAGACAAATGTGAGGATGTAGTAGACCTGTTAGAGTATGATGGCTATACTACCGAGAAAAAGAATGAGATGTTAGACTCACTGTTACCACCACAATCGGGATTTTTCTTTGGAAGTACCGAATATGATGAATGGTATCACAATGATATACAAGATACACTCGAAATGCTCAATAAAATACTAAATAGAGACAAAATTGGAGAGATTTACTACAATTCGAGTTGGTAACTATCTAAATAACCGTGTTACGACCAAAATTTCCTTAAAAAACGACCAAAACGACCTTTTATCGACATCTGAAAGGGGAAATGGACGGGTGAGACGGGTCACGTAAAAAAAAAAAGGACAAAAATGATGGAAAATTTCAAATATACGTTTATAACAATACTATGTTTAATCGCTGCATTCACAATTTCTATTAGTTCGGGATGGACGGTGGAAATGTGGGAATATTGGGTATTTAATATGCCGTTCTACGTCTTTGCGGGGTGGTTTTTAGTAGATTCGATGAAAGAACTCAAAATTTAACACAAGATGGATATAACAATTGAACAATTAACGTTTTTAATACTTGCAATCGGGATTTCGGGTGGTCTTTTGACCTTCGGACGGAGACATTTGAACCCTGATGACCCAAGTGCGGGTGTTGGAGTGGCAGGGTGGAGTATTTTCATCATTTTTTTACTAATTGAAAGATTTTTTGACCTATTATGACCTTAAAAGACAAGATTAACAGACGTTTAGTGGAACTTGGAATAGACGAAGACCATATGGTAGATGTTAGAGACCCGAATTCCAACATTAGGACGGGTGCTATATACTTAGAAGACCTAATTTCGGGTATGATTCGGGAATTTTCCAAAAAAAGATGGTCTTGTGACCTAAATTTTTGGTTAAATACCTTGGAACGAGTCCAAATGGAACAAAAAATGTGTGTTGAAGACACAGACCACTTCTATAAGACCGCTCAAAGACCATATTCGGACGAAGAGACGGAACGAATGATAGAAATTACGTCAAGACAGATGGATTTGAACGATATTAAGAGATTTATTAAAAAAAGAATTCTAAATTACAACAAATAATGAAATATCCCGTATTTTTCGCACTTTTAATGACAATAGTGTTCGTAGTAGGAGATATATTTATCACTGGCAACGAATTTAACTACTTTCAGACGTTTGTAATCTATTTAGGTGCAGGCATCGTTGGTGAATTGACACTTTTGAACAGTAAAACAGAAAAAAAGTGAAATTTTCATAAAAAAACTTGACATTGGTTTAAATTATCACTAAGTTACGTATGTAATGATTGAGTGATAACCCAAAAACCTTTGTTATGACACTTACTTTTATTGATACTCCTTCTCACGGTTACCTTCGGGTTCCAAAACACATTTTCAAACAGTCAGGTATGAATTCTACGGATATCAGTCGATATTCAGGTATGGATTCTACTAATCTTTACTTAGAAGAAGACTGTGACGCAAGTGCTTTCCTTAATTACTTAGAAACCGAGGGTATTGAGTTCGATATCATCTCTATCCACCGAGATAGAAGTTCAGTCCCTTCTCACAACTACAATTCAAACTTTTAATCCTACTATTATGAATAACTTATCTAAAACAGTTGTAACAATTGACATTAGTGGTGAGCCATTTGACTTTGAACTAAGTATCATCAATGGTAACATACAATTAGAACCCGTTGACAGTGACGCTGTAAGTCAGTACGCACCCAATGGATACTCTATTGAAGGTGTAATGCCAAATATTTATTTCGAAAAACTTTAATTACTACTTGACTATTACAAATATTCTTTGTATGTTACGTATGTAATGATTGATAACGAACCAAATAAAGATATGAGACTTTCCTTCACAGAACGCTCCGATATTCATAGAATGATTCACGAACTAACTCTTGAAGACATTCAAGAAGTAGCCGAGAACTTGGGTACTGAATTCCAATACTCCGAGTTAGGTAACAGTGGTTACTATGGATTCTTTATCCTGCCTAATCAAACTACTCGTCACGATTTTACAATCAGTGACTATTCAAAGTGGTTGAGTTCTCATTCCGAGAATACAGGTAAGAGAGTCAATCACAGACCTACCAAGGATAAGATTCTTAACGAAATAGGTAAAGTTCTTACAAGTTAATTATGAAGTATCACTTAACCTTAAAACAACGAACTCTTATTCATACGTTTATCCAACGATTCGAATCTATGGGATTGTTTGGTACATACGTGTCAGGATATGAGGAGCTTGTTGATAAAAGTGAAATCCTAACCATACTGAATTCTATAATACGAGAGGGTAGGTATGATGAAAGAGAGCAGAACTTACTACTTCATCTTAGACGTATGTATGTAAGAAGAGAAAATCCCTTTAAACACAGACCACCTAATGATATTTGATATATGACTACTCCAAATAACAAACCTTTACCGATTGATTCTTTATATGTAGAAAAGCAAATGTTAGGTATGGGATATATGGGATTGAAAGATGCTTCATTAAAAGATGGGGACGCTTTATACTTAGCAATTGTTGAATTGGGAGACGAACCCGAAGCACCAAAGGATGATTACAATGGTGGTAGAGGTATAGAATTTTTTGGGACAAATATTAACTATATCCCAAAGGAAGATATCTATAATGAATATGTTAAACAGTTCAATAAATTAAAATAATGTTTGACATTGGTTAAGATTCTTTGTATGTTACGTATGTAATGAGTTGATAATCCTTAATTAAATAACTGATATGAAAGTCAAAGAATTAATCGAACAGCTTGAACAACTTGACCCTGAAATGGAAGTGTGGAGTGAAAGTAACGAAGAGGTAGGATACCCATCTAAAGTAAAAGTTCAGAATCCATCCAAAGGAGATGTTCCCTATACTAAGAGTGGTTGGGTTCCTGATTTTATGAAAAACGAAGAAGATGTGGATTTCGCTTTGATAAGAGATTGGTAAAATAGTTCTTGACATTGATTGATATTCTTTGTAAGTTACTTATGTAATGATTGATAACCAACAAACCTTTCGAACTATGAATTCTATTAAACAACTAATCAACTCCCCTTCTTGGGAAAAGTACGAACCCGAAATCATTAAAGAAAATGAAGACGGTGTGTTCGTTGTAATGAATGACTTAGATGAACGATTCCTTTTCTATATCTTTGTCAACCCTCTTGATGGTAAAGTTCAAGTAAATGAAATTGACGGGTTCCGTAAGAGATGGGATTCTCCTGAAGCAATAATTGAATACTTAAACAAATAAA
>Ga0102926_1001218_pt1 | contig 15359 bp, 15 predicted proteins | sample SalPonR1_A_D2_MG_FD_78173 | JGI IMG/M metagenome (GOLD analysis project Ga0102926, IMG submission 78173) | Salt pond soil microbial communities from South San Francisco under conditions of wetland restoration - Salt Pond MetaG R1_A_D2_MG | ecosystem: Environmental > Aquatic > Marine > Intertidal...
AAGACCGCCCGCGGGTCTACATGGCGCGCGCCCCCGACGGGCTGGAGACCGGCCTGAAGGGCTCGATCAACACGGAGATCATCGAGCGCGCCGGCGGGCGCAATGTCGCCGATCCCGGCGACGGACGGCGCGGGCTGGTGCGCGCCTCGCTGGAGCAGGTGATCTTTTCCGACCCGGAGGTGATCGTCACCTGGGACCGGAACTTCTACGCGCAGGTGTTTCACAACCCGATGTGGGCCCCCGTCGACGCCGTGCGCAACGGCCGCGTGTACCTGTCGCCCACCGCGCCCTTCGGCTGGATCGACCGGCCGCCGTCCCTGAACCGGCTGATCGGTCTCAAGTGGCTGGCGGGCCTGTTCTATCCGGAGCAGTGGCGCGGGACGCTGCGGGAAGAGGTCCGCGCCTTCTATAGCCGTTACTATCACGTCGAGCCCACCGAACAAGACCTGGACCGGCTGTTGCAATGGAGCGAGGGGAAACCGCCGCAATGAGCGCCCGCAAGACGGGGCCGAAGCTGACGCTCGGCCTCGTCCTGAGCGCCCTCGTGATCATGCTGTCGGTCGGGGCCCTGGCGATCGGGCCCTTCCCGCTGTCGCCGGGCGAGGTGCTGGCGGCGCTGCTCGGGATCGGCGACCCCCAGGCGCAGCTCGTGGTGCAGGGCATCCGCCTGCCGCGCGTGGTCGCCGCGCTGCTGGTCGGCGGCGCGCTGGCGGCCGCCGGCGCCAGCTACCAGGCGCTGTTCCGCAACCCGCTGGTTTCGCCGGACATCCTCGGCGTGTCGGCGGGCGCGGGCCTGGGCGCGGTGATCGGCATCTTTCTCTCGCTGCCGGTGGCCTTCATCCAGTTGTTCGCCTTCGCCGGCGGACTCGGCGCGGTCGTGCTGGTCACCGTGATCGCGTCGGCCGTGCGCAACACCGACCGCATCCTCGCGCTGGTCCTGACCGGGGTGGTGATCGGCGCGCTGGCCGGCGCCGCGACCTCGCTCCTCAAGGTGCTTGCCGACCCGTACGATCAGCTGCCGGCCATCACCTTCTGGCTCCTCGGCTCGCTCGCCTCGACCACCGCCGGGGACATCCTGCCCGCCGTGCCCGCCGTGCTCCTGGGACTGGTGCCGCTGGTGCTGCTGCGCTGGCGCATCAACGTGCTCGCGCTGGGCGACGACGAGGCGCGCGCGCTGGGCGTCGAGGCCGGCCGCATCCGCTTCATCGTCATCGCCGCGGCGACCCTGATCACCGCCAGTGTCACGGCCCTGGCCGGCGTGGTCGGCTGGGTCGGCCTGGTGATCCCACACATCGCCCGCATGCTGGTCGGCCCCGGCTTCGCCCGGCTGCTGCCTGTTTCCGCCATCCTCGGCGCGGGCTACCTGCTGCTGGTCGACACGCTGGCGCGCACCATCGCCGCGGTGGAAGTGCCGCTGGGCATCCTCACCGCGGTGATCGGCGCGCCCTTCTTCATCTGGCTGCTGGCCGCCGGGCGACGGGGGTGGGCGTGAAACTCGAGGCCCGCGGGCTGATCATCGGTTACGGCCGCACCGTGGTCGGCAGCAATATCGATCTCGCCATCAGCCCGGGTGAAATTTTCTGCCTGCTCGGCCCCAACGGCTGCGGCAAGACCACCCTGTTCCGCAGCCTGCTCGGGCTGATCCCGACGCTCGGCGGCGAGGTCCTGCTCGGCGACCAGCCGATCAACCGCTTGTCGCGCGCCGAAATGGCGCGGCGTATCAGCTACGTGCCGCAGGCGCATGCGCCGCCCTTCCCCTACGAAGCGATCGAGATCGTGATGATGGGCCGGACCGCGCGGCTGGGACGATTTGCGCAACCCGGCCCGGCGGATCGCGAGGCCGCGCACGAGGAAATGCGGCGGCTCGGCATCGCCGACCTCGCCAGCCGCGATTACACCCGGTTGTCCGGCGGGCAGCGCCAGCTGGTGCTCATCGCGCGGGCCCTGGCGCAGAGGGCGCCGCTGATCGTCATGGACGAACCGACCGCCAGCCTCGATTTCGGCAACCAGTCGCTGGTGCTGAATGAGATCGATAAGCTCGCGCATGCCGCCAGCCACAACGGCCAGGGCGTGATCCTGTCCACCCACAACCCGGACCATGCATTTGCCCTGGGCTCGGAGGTCGTGCTGATGCACGACGGCGGCATCTACCGGCGCGGCAAACCCCGGGACGCGCTGACTTCGGAATCACTGTCCACGGTCTACGAGGTGCCGGTGGCGGTCGAGCGCACCCCCAGCGGACGCCACGTGTGCGTCCCGGCGGGATCCGGCCATGCGGGGCGGGAACCGGATGCCGCGCCCCCGGTCTAAATCGGCTTGCCATCCCCCGGAGAATAAGAATGTTCGACGCAAAGAGACTTCTCGACCAGCTCGCGGGCAGCGGCGCCGCGGGCGGGTTTGCCGGCGGCCTGGCCGGCGGCGCGCTGGCCAGCGCGCTCATGGGCAAAAAGGGCCGCAAGCTCACGAAATCTGCGGTCAAGGTGGGCGGTCTCGCCCTGGTCGGCGGCCTGGCCTACAAGGCCTGGCAGAACCACAAGCAGGGCGCGGCGGCCTCGGCGGCGGCGCCCGCGGCCAGCGCGGCCACTGCGACCGGCATGACAGCGCCCCCGGTCGAGGACGTGCCGCAGGGCACGGGGTTCCTCCCTGCTCCTGGCGACGAGGCGGGCGCGCAGCAGCTCAGCCAGCTGATGGTGCGCGCCATGATCTCGGCCGCGAAAGCGGACGGCCAGGTCGATACCCGCGAGAGCGGCATGATTCTTCAGCAGGTCAACAGCCTGCCGCTGGACGACGAAGCGAAGGCCTTCCTGTTTGCCGAATACTCCAGGCCGCTGGACATCGAGGGCCTGGTCGCCGCGGTGGATTCGCCGGAGCACGCCGCCGAGGTCTATGCCGCATCGGCGCTGGTGATACACCCGGCCTCGCCCGCGGAACGCTTCTATCTCGACTCGCTGGCACGCGGACTCGGGCTGGAAGCGGGCCTGGTCAGGCAACTCGAGTCCGCAGTCGCCTCCAGCACGACCGCCTGACGGCCGCTCCCCGGTGATGCGCGAGCGGCTCGGCCGATGGATTGCACACCCCAGGGTCCAGGCCGCCATTGTCGGCCTGATCCTGGTCAATGCGGCGATCCTCGGGCTGGAGACGTGGCCGGCCGCCATGGATGCCGCCGGCGGGCTGCTGAAGACGCTGGACGGCGCCATCCTGGCGGTGTTCGTGGTCGAGATCGCGGCGCGGATCTACGCGCACCGGGCCGCATTCTGGCGCGACCCCTGGAGCGTGTTCGACTTCGCGGTGGTGGCGATCGCGCTGGTGCCCGCCTCCGGTCCTTTCGCCGTGCTGCGTGCGCTGCGCGTTTTGCGGGTGCTGCGCCTGCTGACGATGGTGCCGTCCATGCGGCGGGTCGTGGGGGCGCTGCTGGCGGCCATCCCGGGGCTGGGCTCGATCGCGCTGGTGCTGGCGATCATCTTCTACGTCTTCGGCGTCATCGGCACCAACCTGTTCGCCGACACCCATCCGCAGTGGTTCGGCAGTCTCGGGCGCACGCTTTACACCCTGTTCCAGGTGATGACGCTGGAGAGCTGGTCGATGGGCATCGCGCGCCCCGTGATGGCCGAGTACCCCTACGCGTGGCTGTTCTTCGTCACCTTCATCCTGGTCGCCACCTTCACCATGCTCAACCTGTTCATCGCCATCATCGTCAATGCGATGCAGAGCTACCAGGAGGCGGAACACGAGGAGACCGTGCAGGCGCTGCACGAGACGCAGGACCACATCGAGGGCGAGCTGCATGCCGAGATGCGTTCGCTGCGGACGGAGATGGCGGAGCTGAGGAAGCTGCTGGGACAGGCGGAGCGCCCGCAGGCTCGCTGAGGCCGGCGGGCGTTTTCAGGGCAGTGTCAGGGCGACCGCACCCGCCGTGCCTGCTGCGCGCCTGCTTGTGCGCGTCTACTTGTTGAGGATCAGTTTGCCCTGGCGCGTCTGGCGCAGCGTGTAGGTCTTGCCCTCGTGCTCGATGAGCAGCAGCTCGGAACCGCGAAAGAGCGCGTGGCTGGTGGTCTGCAGCACCCGCGGCGTCTCGCGGCGACGACCGGCGCCAGCAGGAACCCCGGACTCGCGGGCGCCTCGTTCGGTGTTCATGTCCTCGCTGCAATCCATGCGCATCTCTCCGGACTGCCGAAGTCTCGCCCGGATCAGATCCGCGCGCCGAGCAGCGAGGCCAGCGAGAAGCTCACGCCCTTGTTGACCAGCACGCCCAGGGCCATCCGGCCGATCTCCGCGGCGAGCGGATTACCGGGACGGCTGGCGGGACGCGGCCGCTTGCTGGCGGCATGGACCGGAACGGCCTGGGCGCGAGTGGCCCGCAGGGACTCGGCCCGCATGAAGTCGAGGATCTTTGCAGCGTCCGTGACCTCGACATCGTAAAAGACCGTGACGCTGCCGGCCTTGGGATTCAGGCGCACGCTGCGGATACCCTCCTGGGCCTGGAGCTTGCGCAACGTGGTGGCGCGGGCTGCCGAGTTACAGCGCAGGGACCTGGCGCGAACGCGCAACCGTCCCGGGACATGGTGGAGATAGTCGGTCATGCGGTCGTCTCCCATTGGCAGAATTCGCACGCGGTTTTTTTGAACCACCTGCTTGCAATGCTAATAGGAATCGTTACCATTCGCAACCGTAGTGTCCGCAGCTCCGTGGAGTCCTTCGCCCCATGATCGTCAGCGCCGTCTCCGGACGCATCCGTATCAGGTCCAAGCTGCTGAAATCCAGAGCCTTTGCCAGGGACGTCCGGCGCGGCGCGGAGGGGCTCGGGGGCGTGACCGAGGTGCGGACGAACCCCGCCGCCGGCAGCCTCGTCGTCAGCTACGATACGCGCGAAGCCGACGCGGATACGCTCGAGAGCGCGCTCGAGGCACTCTGTCTTCCCCCGTCGCCGACGCCCCGGCCGGCCAGAGCGGGGATATCGCGACAACTCAATCGCGCGACCAAGCTCGGCATGGCGGCGTCGCTGGGCGCCGCGGTGGCGCTCGGCTTCATGGGCAAGAAAAAGGCCCATATCCGCTTCGGGACGGCTTTCCTCGCTCTCGCGGGCATGCACGTCTGGCGGAACCAGCGCACCCTGTTGCGCTGATCCGGCGCACCCCGGCTAGTCTTTGGCCGGCGCCTGCGCGGACGTTTTTTTCTTCGCCGCGGTTTTCTTCTTGCGCACCGGCTTCTTGCGGGCCGGCGGCGATGTCGGCTGTGATGCCGGCTGCGCCAGCGACTCGCCGGGCGCCTGGCCGGGCTTCCGCGAGCCACGCTTGGCGCGCACGCCGCCGAGCCCCCGCGATACCGTGTCCGACACCTTGCCCGAAACCTGGTCCGCGGTCTTCCGGACCCGCCCGCCCAGCTCGGCCGTGGTCCGCCGGACTTCGCGGCGCAGCTTCTCGTCGCGGTAAAAATAAGCGCCCAGGCCGCCGATCACCGCACCGGCCACGAAGGGAATGAGATGGATAGCCATGTTGGGGTCCTCTGTCTAGCTTGGTGGACTGCCGTGCGCAGCCGTGGTCGTGTCGTGCCGGATGGCGTGCATCCCGGGGCCTGGTTCTCCAAGTCCCCGCAGTGCGCGGAGCAGCAGCGCAACCGTCGTGCCGTTGTGCAGCACGGCTGACGCCACCGGCGAGATCATGCCGAGCGCCGCGCCCACCATGACGCCGGTATTGACGCCGATGGCCGCGCGGTAATTGGCGGCGATGAGCTTCATCGTGCGTTGCGAGATATCCAGCGCGTCCACCAGCAGGCCGAGCCGGTCCTCCAGCAGGACGACATCCGCGGTGGCGCGCGCCAGCTCGGCGCCGCGCGCCATCGCGACGCCGACATCGGCCGCCACCAGGGCCGGCCCGTCGTTCACGCCGTCGCCGACAAATGCCACCCGCCGGCCCTCGGCACGCAGCTGCTCGAGCACGCCGGCCTTGTCTTCCGGCACCTGCTCGGCGAAGACCTCGTCCATGCCCAGTTGCCTCGCCATGGCCCGGGCGCGCTGCTCGCGGTCCCCGGTCAGCAGCACCAGGTGCTGCACGCCGCGACGTCGCAGTTCGGCCAGCACCGCGGGCGCATCCTCCCGCAGCGTGTCGCGCAGCGCGATCAGGCCGATGGGCTCGTGCCGGGTGCCGACGTAGAGCAGTGTCTTGCCCTCGTCCTCCAGCGTGCGGATCTGGTCGCGGAACAGGTCGAAGGACAGGCCCTCGTGCTCTTCGACGTAGTGGCGGCTGCCGATCAGCAGGTGATCACCGTTCACCGGGCAACTCATGCCGTGGGCGACCAGGTACTCGGCTTCGCCGTGATCGATATGGTTGAGCTTTTCTTCCCTGGCCTTGCGGACGATCGCTTCCGCAATCGGGTGCGTGGCGTGCTCCTCGATCGAAGCGGTGACGGCCAGCAGCCGGTCTCGCGACCACCGCTCCGGGTCCAGCACGACGACGTCGGTCACTTCCAGGTCGCTGTGCGTGAGCGTCCCGGTCTTGTCGAACACCACCGTATCGACGCTCGCCAGGCGCTCCACGGCTTCGCCGCCCTTGAGCAGGATGCCGTCGGCGGCGGCGCGGTACATCCCCGACTTGAAGGCCAGCGGCGTGCCCAGCTTCAGGGCGCACGAGTAGTCCACCAGGAACACCGAAGACAGCCGGCGCTGGTCGCGCGTCAAGAGGTAGATCAGCGCCCCGGTCCCGAGAGTCAGGTACACCCGCCGGTCGGCCATCTGTTCCGCCAGCCGCTGCGTCTCGGAGCTCTGCTGCAGCGAGTCGTCGATGAAGCGGGCGATCCGCGCCGTGGTCGTTTCATCGCCCACGTGGCGCGCCTCTATGCGCAGGCGCCCGTCCTCCAGGACCGTGCCCGCAATGGCATGGTCCATGATCTCCTTGCGCACGGGCACGGATTCGCCGGTGATCGCCGCCTGGTTCACCAGGGCGGTGCCGTCCAGCACCAGTCCGTCGACCGCGATCTTTTCACCGGGCCCCACCTCGATACGGTCGCCGGTCACGATCTCGTTGTCCGGAATCTGCCGGAGAGCGCCGTCGCGCTCCACCCACGCGAGTACCGGCTCGGGCCGCAGCAGGCGCCGCAGCATCTGGTCGGACTTGCGCTCGGTCTCTCTTTCCAGGAACTCGCCCAGGTGCATCAGGAAGCCGGTGACATTGGCCGTCAGGTATTCCCCTCGCCAGGCGGAGAGCCCGATGGCCGTCGCGTCCAGCACCTCGATCTTGATGCCACGATGGATCAGCGTGTCGACGCCCTTGAAAAGGGTCTGGCCGATATTCAGCAAGGTCAGCAGGCGCCGCATGGGCGGCGAGAAGAACGGCAGCGCGAGGATCAGCAGGCCGGTGGCGAGCATGGGCGCCAGTTCCGCGAGCTCGGCGGGCCCGGATTCGCCGTTGGGAAGCTGCTCGCGCCGCAGGCCGCCGAGAATCGACAGCACGGCCTCGCGGGTCGCCGGCAAGGCGTCGTAGTGCAGCACGATCGAGCGGGCATGACGGTTGACGCGCACGCCCGACACGCCGCGAATGGACTCCAGCCAGGTCTCGAGCCAGGAGAAGTCGATCAGCGGATCGACCAGCATCGGCAGCCGGAAGCGCAGCCGCCCCGGCGTTTCGTGCACCATCCGGAGGCCGTTGTCGGCGGGCGCGCTCAGTCGCCGTCCCCGGCGTTCGCGGCGTGCAACTCGGCTTCGGCGTCGCGGAAGCGCTCCTTCATTTCCTCCACGCCCCCCTGTACCAGCGACCAGGTCTTGACGGCGCCCCGGACGGCCGCCTCCTGGACCTCGGGATGGCTGAGCAGGTACGCGGCCAGCGCGCCGACGAACGCCCCCTTGAAAAAGCGGGTATTGGACAGCGGGCCGCCGGCGCCGGCGGATCCGACCGAGGGCGGTCGCGCCGCCGTGGGCGGCATGCCCTGCGGATAGTAGCCGCACGGATAGTAGCCGGGCGACGGATAGCCGGGCGCGAAGCCCTGGTAATAGGCGCGAGGGTCATACATCGCCACGCTCCTTGCGCTGCTCGTTGAGCACGTACATCACGGCCGTGCCGGTCGCAAAAGTCGCGGCCGTGGAAACGACCGGGTAGCGCGCGAACATGCGTCCCACGGCGGTCGCGGCCGCAGTCGCGATGCCCGCGGTGAGGCCGGCCTTGGCGGAACGGGTCAGCGCCTGCCGCCAGTCCGACTCGTCGTTGCGGATGCGTTGCAGGTTCAGTGCCGCCGCCCCGGTCGCGCCGATGAGCGCGCCGGTCCTGGCCGCATTGAGCAAAAGGCGCGCGTCGTCGCCCTGGTGCCACGCCTGCGGCGGCTCGTAGTACGGATTTGCCACGGGATAGTAATACTGGGTCACTGGCCTTGCTCCTCTTCAGCTGCCTGATCGCTTTGGGGTTCGCCCGCCTCTGCGGCGGACTCTTCCCCCAGGCCGGCCATTCCGGCCTTCATCGCATTCGCGGTCTTCGCCGCGCCGCCAAGCAGGGCGCCGCGCAGGTCCTCGTTGGTCATCAGCAGGACGACGGCCGCGCCGACCAGCGCGCCTTTCCAGAACTCACCGTCGTTGAAATTCAGAAAACCCTTCAGCGCCCCCAGGCCGCTCTGGTCCGCAATTTCGTTCATCGCAGCCGAGAGGCCGGCAGCCGCAGGGTCGGCGCCAGGCGGGTGCTGCGGCCCGTAGCCGGGCGCATACGGGCCCCAGCCGGGCGGCATCGGCCCGTAAGCACCTGGCGGCGGCCCGTAGCCGAAGCCCGGTCCCTGCGGGCCGCCCCAGTGCTGCTGCATGTCCGGGCCGAAAGGGCCGTGGCCCGGCCCGTAATGCATGCCCGGCCCGTGCGGGCCGGCGCCCTGCGGGTTACCCATGCCCGGCCCGTATGCGCCGCCGGCCGCCTGGCCGTGACTGCCATGGACACCTGGCGCTTCCTGGCTCGGCCCGGGGCCCATCGGACCCATCGACCCCATCGAGCCCGTCGGGCCATGTTGCTTGTCATGCATCGGTTTCATCCTTCTCGTATCGGTCGGCTCGAGTCATGCGGCTCGAGAGATTCGGCCCGCACCGCCGTCACCGCCGGCGCCAGCTCGTTTTCCAGCAGGCGCTGCAGCAAGGCCTCGGCGGCGTCCTCCGGGCCGGAGATCAGCGTTTCCCACCAGTCCGGATTGATTGATGAGGGGAGATACTCGACCACCACCGAGCCGGCACGCGGATTCGCGCGCACGGCGCCGATGCCGCGCAGGGCGTCCAGCGCGCGTTCCAGTGACTTGCCGTCCACGGAACCCAGTTCCTTGAGTATGGCCGGGCCTGCACGCAGCCTGATGCGCCCCGGAATGTGGTGCGCGATCCGGAGGTGACGGCGCAGGGCCAGGAAAGGGCGGAAGTCGATCTCAGCCACGGGCGTCGCACGCCGGTCGAACGGCCCGCCCTCGATCGAGTTGCACAAATTCAGCAGCCATAGCACAGCACCCGGCGCGATCGCGCCTTGCAGTGATTCCTGGCTGGCTTGGCTGCTGGCCCGCAGAGCGCGGGGAGCTTGGCTGGCTCGGTGGTATGTCCCGTAAGCCAGTCTAAGGAGGTGCCCCGGACGGGACAATGTGAAAATTACCTAGCCGGGACAGGCCGCTGGGCCCGAAACGCGTCTCCGTCATCGTTCCCTGGCGGGCATCGTAAGCCTGCACCACCTCGCCGAGCGCGGTCTTCAGGCTGCCCGCCGCATAAGGTTGCAGCGCGTGTCTTGAATTACGGAAGTCGCCCGCCGGCCCGCTGGCAAAGCGCGCTCAGTGTGAGTCAGCTGTTCGCGGATCGCGCGCCCACGACATCCAGCCAATGCCGAACCGTGGCGTACAGATGTTCCGGACGGATCGGTTTGGTCAGAAAATCATCCATTCCCGCCTGCACGCACATCTCCCGATGCGTAGCCAGTGCATTGGCGGTGAACGCCAGGATCGGGGTCGCGCCATGACCTGGCAACAGCCTTATCGAGCGGGTGGCATCCACGCCGTCCATTTTGGGCATTTGCATATCCATCAGGATGATTGCGTATTCCTCGACCTGGGCTTTCGCAAGCGCAACCTCGCCATCGCGGGCGGTGTCTACATGCAGCCCGGCGGCACTGAGCATCTGGACGAGCAATTCGCGGTTTATTTCGTCATCTTCCGCGACCAGGACCTTTGCGCCCTGGTGCCTGGCTTTCACCGTTTCGACATGAGATTGCCATGTCCCAGTGGCCGGGCTCGTTGCCGGCTTTTCCGAGCGGCCCAGCAACACGGTGAACCAGAAAGTGCTGCCTTCGCCCGGCTCGCTCTCCACCCCCACCTCGCCACCCATCAATGCGACGAGATGCCGCGTGATGGACAGGCCGAGCCCGGTGCCGCCGAACTCGCGGGACAGGGTGGCATCGACCTGCTGGAAGGGCTTGAACAGCTTCTCCAGCTGATCTTTCGCGATGCCGATGCCCGTGTCCCTGACCTCGAAACGCAGCAGTTTCTGCTCCCCCGTGTCTTCGACGACGGCGCAGCGGATCGAGATGCTCCCCTGGTGGGTGAACTTGATGGCGTTGCCCACGTAGTTGAACAGGGTCTGGCGAAGCCGCACCGGGTCGCCCAGCACGTGCGTCGCGCTGCATTCGTTGTTGATCTCGAAGCGCAGCCCCTTCGCTCTCGCCGTGCTGCCGAGAACGCTGGCGACTTCGCCCAGCAGGGCGGGAAGATCGAAGTCCTCGGATTTCAACTGGAGCTTGCCGGCCTCGATGCTGGTCAGGTCGAGGATGTCGTCGATGATGCTCAACAGGTGCTCGCCCGCCTTGTGGATGGTCGCAAGCCGCTCGCTCTGCCAGGACGTCACTTCTCCCTGCTGGAGCAGGTAGCTGGTCCCCATGATCGCGTTCATCGGCGTGCGGATCTCGTGGCTCATGTTGGCGAGGAAACGGCTCTTGGCCTGGCTGGCGGATTCCGCACGCGCCCTGGCGGATTCCGCGTAGCTCAACGCCGCCTCCGTACGCTGCTGGGCCTCGACGAGTTCCGCGGTGCGGGTTTCGACAAGCTGTTCCAGGTGATTGTGGTACTGGTCCAGCTCCTCCTCGTAGGCCTTCTTTTCGGTGGTGTTCTTGTGCGAAATCACCACGCCGGACACCGCGGGCCCGGAGCGCATCGGCGTGACGCTCATCAGGAACCACTGCGCTTCGTTTCCGAAACGGCACGGGTACTCCATCTCGAAGAAATCCCGTGAGCCATGCATGACGCTCTCGATGCCGAGCCGGGCCTCGCGCGCCGAGGGGTCCTCGACGCCGTTCACTTCCTCCTTGCATGCCTTTAGGTAGTTGGAGCCCACCCCGATGCCTGACGGGATGGAATCGCTCGCATCGCCATGCTGACTGGCGAGCTGCGACCAGAGGACGTTGGCGGCGATGATCGTCCCGGTGGTGTCGAGCACGACAATCGGGGTGCTGACCGAATCGAGGATCCGGCGGTTCAGCTCCTCGCTGGCGAGCAGTCTGTTCTGAGCGGTGACGCGCTCGTCGATGCCATGGACGATCCAGTAGACGACCATCTTCCCGTCGAGGCGCAGCGGTCCGCTGAACACCTCCACCTCGCGGGTATCGCCGCCCGCGAGCCTGTGGCGCGACCGCAGACCGGTGCCGGTGGAGGGATATTCCATCTTGCCAGTGGCCGACTCCAGGCGACTGCCGTCATCGACGAGATCGGCAATCGGACGGCCCGCCAGTTCAGATTGCGGATAACCATAGAACTCGCAGGCCGCGGGGTTCGCATCGACGATCGCGTGGCTGGCCGGATCGATCACCAGCATTACGGCGTGGTTCTCGGTGAAAAACCCGCGATGACGCTGCTCGCTTTTTTCCAGTTCATGCAGGTCGCGCGCCCTGGCCAGGCGCCGGGACAGCAACCGTCCCAGGATCACCGTGAGCAGCGGATTGACCACCAGCAACGGGATCATCACGGAACCCGTGGTCACGACATTGGCAGCGGTGGGCAACAGGCCGAAGAGCGCGGCCACCGTCGCAAGGTGAGCCAGGATTCCCAGCGCGTAGAGTTCGGCCCAGGCGAGCTCAGCGAGGCTCGAGCGCCGCCAGCGCCGCCACGCCAGGCCGATCAAGCCGGAGGCGACGATGATGACCAGCCCGGCGGTCATTCCGGCGCCCCCCTGCCACACGCAGTAGGCGCCGGTGATGGCCATCGCCACCAGGGTGGGGAGGCCGCCAAAGAACAGGCCGGAAACCACCAGGACCACGGAGCGGACATCGATGACGATGCCGGGCGCAATCACCAGGGGGAAAGACATCACCATGACGCCGATTGCGCCAAGCAGCAGGCCGGCGACCCCGCGCCAGCGGCGCGACTCGTCCATCCAGCGAGACTTGATCGCCAGGTCCAGGACCTGGACCACGATGAGCACCAGCGCCGCATTCAAAGCGAGCGGCATGATATTGCTATAGGGCATTTAGCCGGCCCCTTGAGCGCGCCAGAGGATTGTGCGGCTCACAAGGCTTACATGCCCGGAGGAGATCGCCGGATGAGAACAGGCAGGGTCCGTTGCCGGTCAGATTCGATCTTATCTTACTGATACCAGTATCGTCGTAAGTAAACATCGTAGCTATTGGCTCGCGTGGCCTGATATGTTGTTCAAGCCCAGCAAACCCGGTTCTTGCCCTGGCGCTTGGCCGCATAAAGCGCCTCGTCGGCACGCGAAAGCAATTCCTCCGCGGTGTTCGCATAGTCGCTTTGCCGCGCAACGCCGATGCTCACGCTCAGGCCGAAGGGCTTGCCCTCCGGACCGGGCACCTTGTGATTCATCACTGCTAAACGAATTTTCTCAGCAAGTTCCGATGCGACTTCGGCCGGGGTGTCCGGCAGCAGCACAATAAATTCTTCGCCCCCGTAGCGGCCGACCGCATCGCTCGCGCGCCGCACGTGGGTTCTGACGACGTACGCCAACTCGCGAAGTGCCTGGTCGCCCGCAGGATGGCCGTAATGGTCGTTGATGACTTTGAAATCATCCGCATCAATCAACATCAGGCATACGGGCGAATCATGGCGTCGCGCCCGCAGGAGTTCGCGCTCCATGATCATGCTGAACGCGCGGCGATTCAAAAGGCCTGTCAGCCCGTCATGACGCGCGTCATATTCCGCGACATCGAACCGGATGCCCAGCCGGTAAAAGAACATCCAGATCCCGGCGAGGCCGACCCCGAGCAGGGTCGCATGCGACCCAAGCAGCACGACAGGCACCGACGAAAGCTGCAGCGGCATTGTCAGGCTGATGCCGCCGCGGATATCTCCTTCCTGGTATCCGTGCCGTCCGTGGCATTTCAGGCAAGGCTCCTCGGTGATCATTGGCGCCATGTAGAAAAGTCGCCTGCCTTCGGGCGTCTCGAGAATCCTGGAGACCGGCCGAGGGTCAAGCTCGAATGTCTCGAGCGCCCACTTTTCGACGGGCGTCGGCTCATTACCAGGACGAAGCGGCCTGAGGCTTGTGAGGTGGAACTTGTTTTCCGACCTGGCTTCAGACAGTTCCGCAATCTGCCGCGTCATGAACGCCGGGTTTATCATCGTCAAGTTGCTGCCGTCGGACCCGACGATATCGCGCTCAGGCACCTCCAGGTACGAATTCGGCAAGGTTTTGCCTGAGACCGGAACATATACCCGCTCGTGTGAAGCATTCCAAAGGCGAGTGAGAATCACCTGGCCGATGAAAGCTTCAGCGCTTGCGTTCGCCATCTGCAGCTTGTGTTCCGACCAGGTCTTGTAGTTGATCCAGGCCGACACGCCGACACACAGCATCCATAGCGCGATGATCGTGTTACGTGACGCGTGCAGTTTCATGGTGGCACTTCAGCAATTCAGGCACGGGGCGGATCGTTGGCGTTCAGAAAAGGCGCAAAGCGGGGGCCGCCAAGGCCGGGCTCGACGTGACGCGACTGCTCACGGCCATGCAGGCTCACGTCAGTCGCTGGTGCCATAGAAACCCTGACACACCGTCGCATGGTCTCTGGATCGGCTGCGCCGCCAAAAAATTGAGTCATGCGGACGATGGCAGGATGATTTGAGGGTCGGCTGGCAGCTCTTCATCAGCAAGCCGGTCAATCCGCCTGCGTCATATCCAGTGCGGTCGAGATTGAATCCGCATATCCCTTAGGTTTTCTTAGCTATGGCCGATATGCGTTCTACGCGCGGAGAACTCTGCTGAATCTGGCGTGGTTGAGGAGCGACCCTGCCCCGTATCAAGTTCCACGGAAAACTATGGAGTTGTACGCATGACGGCATTCCTGTGGAACCAGAGTTTCTCCACGGGCCTCGGGGCCGTAGATGTCCAGCATCGTCACCTGGTTGATCTCATCAACCATTTAGGTGATCAGCTGGCCGATAACCGCTTTTCGGAAGATGACCTGGAAGCAATCATCAGGGAGCTCGTCGACTACGCGCAGTATCACTTTGCAGAGGAAGAGGACTTGATGGCGCGGGCATCCATGGATGCCCGCCATGTGGAGAGCCATAAGGCAGCCCACGCAGGATTCATCGAGGAGGTCCTCCTGTTACAAAAGGGCCTGGGAAATGAAAGTCCCCAGGCAGCGAGACGGCTGCTCGATTACCTGTGCCACTGGCTTGTCTACCATATACTCGGCCAGGATCAGAACATGGCTGAGCAGCTTAAGGCGATCGCGGTCGGCGCGAGCCCCGCCGAGGCCTTTGAAAGGCAGAGGGAGACCGTGGACAGTGCCACTGCCCCGCTGTTGACGGCGCTCTCGGGCCTTTTCGAACAGGTCTCCGAGCGTAACCGGGAACTCGTCCAGCTCACTCAGACACTTGAGGAACGGGTACAGCGACGAACCCGGGAGCTGGTTGAGGCCAATCAAAAGCTCGAAACACTCTCGCTAACAGACGCGCTGACCGGACTGCCCAACCGGCGCCATGCCAGAAACTGGCTGGAAAAGTTCTGGAGTGAATCCGTATCCGATGAATCCCCCTTGGTCTGCATCATGCTCGATGCCGACAATTTCAAAACAGTGAATGACACCTGTGGCCATGACGCCGGGGACCGGGTACTGGTGGAATTTGCGCGCACGCTACGGGATGCGCTGCGCATGGAGGACCTGGTTTTCCGGCTGGGCGGAGATGAGTTTTTGGTGGTCTGTCCATACACAGACCTTGAAGGCGGTCTCAAGGTGGCGCAGCGTATTCATCAGGCGATTTCAGCGTTGAGAGTCCCGGCCGGAGACAGTCACTGGCTCGGCAGCGCGAGCATAGGCGTGGCGGCTCGTACGCCCGCAATGAATCACCTGGACGAGCTTGTCCAGTTGGCGGATCGCGGTGTCTATCTTGCCAAGCAGCAAGGCCGAAACTGCATTCGTAATGCAAAC
>Ga0102926_1001223_pt1 | contig 15316 bp, 14 predicted proteins | sample SalPonR1_A_D2_MG_FD_78173 | JGI IMG/M metagenome (GOLD analysis project Ga0102926, IMG submission 78173) | Salt pond soil microbial communities from South San Francisco under conditions of wetland restoration - Salt Pond MetaG R1_A_D2_MG | ecosystem: Environmental > Aquatic > Marine > Intertidal...
AGAAAGTTATCATATTAAAATCACCACAGATAAGGATAACAGAAAATTAACTGTCTCCGATACTGGTATCGGTATGACAGGAGAAGAACTAGAAGAAAACTTAGGTGTTATAGCACAAAGTGGATCTCTTAACTTTAAAAATTTAAATAAGGTAAAAGACGGGTATGATATAATAGGTCAATTTGGAGTAGGCTTTTATTCTGCTTTTATGGTAGCAGACAAGGTTACTGTTATAACCAAGCCCTTAGGAGCAGAAAAAGGCTTCAAGTGGGTTTCAGAAGGTGCAGAGGGTTACACTATCGAGGAATACGACAAAGATAGCGTAGGTACAGATATCATCCTTAAAATTAAGGAAAATAATGAAGATGAAGATGAGAATTACGACAAGTACTTAGATACTAATCAGCTTAAGAGTATAGTTAAAAGGTATTCCGACTTTGTTAGATACCCAATAAAAATGGATCTTACTAAGACAAAACTAAAAGAAGGAACCGAAGACGAGTATGAAGATTACATAGAAGAAGAAGTTGTAAATAGTATGGTTCCTATATGGAAGAAAAACAAATTGAATTTAGAAGATGAAGATTATGAAAACTTTTATTCTGAAAAACATTTTGGTTTTGACAAACCTCTAAACCATCTTCATATAAGTGTTGATGGAGTTATAAGATACAACGCAGTATTGTTTATCCCCGAAAATATACCATTTGATTACTATTCAAAAGAATATGAAAAAGGACTGGAGCTTTATTCTAACGGTATTCTCATAATGAACAAATGTCCCGAACTACTACCAGATTATTTCAGTTTTATTAAAGGAGTTGTAGACTCTGAAGACTTGACATTAAACCTTTCAAGAGAGGTACTACAGCATGACAGACAGCTCCAATTTATAGCAAAAAATATTAAAACCAAAATAAAAAAAGAACTGGAATCAATGCTTAAACACGATAGAGAAAAATACGAAAAATTCTATGATTCTTTTGGCAGACAGTTAAAATTTGGAGTTTACGATGAATTCGGAAGAGACAAAGATTTCTTAAAAGATTTGCTAATGTTTTATTCTTCAAAAGAAGAAAAAAATGTCACTCTTTCCGAATACGTATCTAGAATGCCAGAAGAACAAAAATACATATATTATGCTTCTGGTGACTCAGTAGATATGCTTAAGAAACTTCCTCAGACAGAGATTATCACTGATAAAGGTTACGAAATATTATACTTCACTGATGATATAGATGAATTCGCAATAAAAATGTTAGAAGAATATGAGGATAAAGAGTTTAGATCTGTATCAAGCAGTGATATTGAGGTTGATGATAAGGATGAAAAAGAAGAAAGCAGCGAAGAAAAGGATATAAGAAAAGAAATCTTTGAATATATGCAAAAATCTCTTTCTGATAAAATAGCAAAAGTAAAAGCATCAAAAAGACTTAAAAATCACCCGGTATGTTTATCAAACGAAGGTGACGTGAGCATAGAAATGGAAAAGGTTCTAAAAAATATGCCTAACAACCAAAATATAAAAGCTGATAAAGTTCTTGAAATAAATGTAAACCACAAAGTGTTCAATGCTTTAAAAGATGCTTACAAAAATGATAAAGAAAAATTAGACTTATACACAAATCTACTTTACAATCAAGCCCTTCTAATTGAAGGACTACCATTAGAAGATCCAGTAGAGTTTTCAAATAACATTTCAAAGATAATGGACTAAAAAATATGATGGATTAATTTCCATCATATTTTTATTAATTTGTTTATAATTGAGGCAAGTTCACCTCTTTTTATATATTCTTCTGGACGAAAGTTTCCATCAGGGTAGCCTTCCATAATATTTTTATTAGTTACATTTAAAATTGCTTTTTCTGCCCAATGATTTTCAATATCTTTAAAACTCTGATCTTTTTTTAACTTTTCAATTATTTTATCAAAAGGAAATTTTTCTCCTGGACAGTAAGGTTTTCTATTTGGATCTATCTCATAATGACCTATTATATGTTTTCTATTTATAGGTATGCTGTATTTGTATTTATTTTTTATATAGTTAATAATATATCTGTGTAAAAATATTGTAGAATTTAACTGTTTTTTTGTAAGTGAACCTTTTGATTTTTCATAAATTCCTTCATGTTCTATAGATACAGTATATAGATTTGGATTTATATATTTTGACCTAACAACAGATGAAAAAGCATTTTTAATATCCTCTAAATACAATCCGTTTCCCCAGGCCGCATCCTCAATCTTTACAAACTAATAAATTGAGCCATCTCTTCCCACTAAAAAATGAGTTGAAGAATTGTTGTTGTTTTTACTTTTAAACCAGCTTATACAACTTTCTTTACTTCCTTGAGAAATATGATTAACAATCACTACAGGTTTTTGTTTTCTTCTGTTTGAGTAATTAATATTCTTATCTCTTATATAATTAATATTTATAGTTCTCACCTCCTAAATAAAAAACTACCTATTTATATATAGGTAGAAGATTTATAAATTACTATTTTTTTGTTTTTTACTTCTTATATTTTTCTATATAATAATCCTTCAATTCGCTTATAGCCTCTTTAGGAGTTTTAAAATTTATTCCAGTTTCTCTTTTTAGTTTTCCACTATCAAAGGACGTTGATGGTCTTTCTTCACCTTCAACTTTTTTTATTTCACTCTTTGAATCAAATACTTCTATTATATTTTCTGCTAATTTTTTTGTTTTAATAACATTTCCACTTGTTAAGTTATACTTATCTTTACCAATAGAACTTTTTTCAATAAAATGATTTATTACATTAACGACATCCTTTACATAAACATAGTCTCTGGTACTATCTCCTTTTCCTATAATAGGAATATCCTCATTGTTCACAGCTTTTTTTACAGCTTCTTCCAGAAAAGTTTCCTTTTCTTTTTCTTTTCCGTAGACCAATGACATTCTTAAATCTATAGTATGTCTAAAGTTTATCCTAAAGGTTCTTTCCTGATAATCTTGTGCTCTGCTGTAATAATCATCAATTATTAAGGGGCTAAATTCATTAATTCCTATTAGTTTCTTTTTCCCGCAACCGTATACATCTACTGAAGAAATATTAATTATTCGTAAATCCGCTGTTCCAATAAAAGACTCGACTAAAAAATCTACAATATCTTTGTTTTTATTGTAGAGTTCTCTGTCAGGGTCTATATCTGCATACTTAGCAGGCATATAGAATGCACAATTAACTAAAATATTATAGTTTTTGTAATCTATTTGTCTTTGCAAATATTCTATATCTTCATAATCTGAATGTATATGTCCACCTTCCACATAATTTAAACCATGACTAATAGGTCTAATTCTATGAAGACTATCAGATTTTTTTAGTTTTTTTATTAAGTTTTTTCCAATAAATCCTTTAGCTCCTGTTATATATATATCTGCCATAATACCACCTTAAATAAAAGAATATCTAAAATTTCTAGATATTCTTTATTTAATTTATTTTACACAAATTGCATCAATTTCTACTTTTACATCCTTAGGTAATCTAACAACTTCTACTGCACATCTAGCCGGCTTATGTCCATCGAAAAACTCTTCGTATACTTTGTTCATTTTACCAAATTCATTCATATCCTTCAAAAAAACCTGGCACTTAACAATGTTTTCAACCTCATACCCCGCTTTTTCCACTATAGCCTTAATGTTTTTTAAGGATTGTTTTGTCTGTTCTTCAATGCTCTCTCCAACTAAGGTCATAGTTTCAGGTACAAAAGGTATCTGTCCCGATACATATAAATGTCCTCTAATATCTACCGCTTGTGAGTAAGGTCCTACTGCTTCCGGTGCATTTTTTGTTTCAATAAATCTCATTTTATTACCTCCATTTTATATTTTTTAAAAAAATTATATTATATCTATAAATTTCAAACAATTTCTTATATATTTACTAAACAATTTCTTTTATGTTACGATATAAATAGTAAGACTAATTCAAAGGAGTTTTTTATGGATAAAAGAAAATATTCAAGGGTGGTATTCGAAACTACAGCAAAAATAAAAAAAGATGATCAGAGTATAAAGGGTACGGTTGAAAACTTAAGTTTAAAAGGTGCCTATATTAAAACTGATTCTTTAGAAAACATTAATTCTGAAGATGTTTTAAAACTAAATATTGAACTTACTGGATCATCTTCAAACCTCAATTTAAAATTAGATGCTAAAGTTAAAAGAAAAAGCGAGGATGGTTTTGGTGTTGAATTTATATCTATTGATTTAGATTCTTTTACCCACCTGAAAAATATCATTGCCTACAATAGTGGTGAGTATGAAAAAGTACTTAAAGAGTTCGAGGAATCTTCTAAAAAATAAACTTTATAATTCATCTTTAAACCATTTTATACTTAAGTTAGTATTATCTTTTGCTTTATTATAGAGTATATTTTGTAGTGCTTTAATATCCTCTGAATCCTTAGGAAATGTTACAAATTCTATTAAGGGTTTAAAGGCTGTTGGTATCATTCTCTCTTCAAGAAGATGTTCATATCTTTCTAATACTTTTTCATTAATAACTTTGGTATTCTCATTGTTACAAAAAGGAAAGACCCCCAGAAAATATCTTGTATGAAATCTTATAAATATATCCGTTTTCCAAAACAATTTCTTGATTTCATTAAAGTAGATATTAGCATAATAGTTATTTTCAACTTCATCAGGTTTAAAGTCTGAATTCTCATCTATTATCAAAGTTGTAAACATTAAGCTTACTGAAAATTTACCTTTTTGCGCTTTCCTAATTTCTCCTTCTAAATAATTTTCAAAATTAAAAGCCACTAACTCTATGTAACTATTCCTCTTTTCATCTACATATCTTTGTACTTTTGAAAATAAAGTATTATCCTTAAATGGTACTAATATTAATTCGCTAACACCTATCTGTATACCCTTCATATGAAAAGATCTTTTTTTGCTGGTTGTTAAAATAATAATTGGTATTTTATTATCTTTTTCTCTCAAATTATCAACAATATCAAAATCCTCAATATCATTTATATTTAATATTACACAACATAAGTGTTCTTTCTCTTCTTTCATTTTATTAATTAAAACCTTGTCAGTCCCGCATTCTATTATCTCTATATCAAGAGGTTTAAGCATTTCTATAATCCTTACCCTCATTAAACTTGCATGTATTTTTATTAAAATTTTAAAGGATTCTTTCTTCATAGATACCTCCGTGATTTTCTTTAAATATTATAACATAATATTTAAATCTGTGAAAATAAATCTGTAAAAACATATTATCTATGAATTTTTGATACTACTTAATCATATAAGTGACATGCACAAAAATGCTCATTCCCAATATCTTTAAAATTTGGTTCTACCTTTCTACATATGTCCATAGCGTATTTACATCTTGTATTAAATCTACACCCTTTAGGAGGGTTACTAGCACTTGGTACCTCCCCGCTAAGTATTATTCTTTCTGTTTTTTTCCAAGGCTTTGTTGTTGGTATTGAACTTAGTAAAGCTTTTGTATATGGATGTTGTGAGTTATTGTATATTTCATCTTTATCTCCCATCTCAACAATTTTTCCAAGATACATGACAGCTATTCTATCACATTTATGTTTAATAACTCTTAAATCATGAGAGATAAAAAGATATGTTAAGTCAAATTGTTCCTGAAGTTCATCCATTAAATTTATTACTTGTGCTTGAATTGATACATCTAGTGCAGACACAGGTTCATCACATACAACCAAGCTTGGATTCAAAGCTAATGCTCTTGCAATACCTATCCTTTGTCTTTGTCCACCACTGAATTCATGGGGATATCTTTTTAAATGTTCAGGTCTAAGCCCAACTGTAACCAAAAGCTTTAATATCCTTGCTCTTTTTTCCTTGCCAGTAGCTATTTTATGAATATCAAAGGCTTCCCCAACTATATCTTCAACTGTTAATCTAGGATTTAAACTTTCATATGGATCTTGAAAAATTATCTGCATATCTCTTCTAATTTTTCTCATATCTTTTTGATTGGCTTCAAAGATATTTTTTCCTCTAAATATTACTTCTCCTGCAGTTGGTTCTAATAATCTTAAAATTGTTCTTCCAGCGGTAGATTTTCCGCATCCTGACTCTCCTACTAATCCTAAAGTTTCTCCATCTCTTATGTAAAAACTAACATCATCTACAGCTTTCACATGTCCTATTGTCTTAGATAAAACTCCACCTTTTACAGGAAAATATTTTTTCACGTTTTTTATTTCTATTAACTTACTATTCATTCTTTTTTTCCTCCTTATATTCCGGAGTATAACGTAAACATCTCACCTGTCTACCTTCAACTTCATACATTTCTGGATGTTTATTCTTGCAAATTTCTTTTGCATATTTACATCTAGGATTAAAGAAACATCCTGTTGGCATATCAAATAGACTCGGTACTATTCCCTCAATAGTTTCAAGTTTATCTTTTTTAACATCTATATCCGGCATTGATCCAATTAATCCTTCAGAATAAGGATGAAGAGGCTTTTCAAACAATTTATCTACCTTGCTGTATTCAACTGCTTCTCCAGCATACATTACTAAAACTGAATCTGAAACTTCTGCCACTACACCTAGATCATGTGTTATAAGCATTATTGAAGTTTCTAATCTATCCTTAAGCTCTTTCATAAGTTCTAAAATTTGAGCTTCAATTGTCACATCCAAAGCTGTTGTAGGTTCATCAGCTATTAGTAATGAAGGATTACAAGCAAGAGCCATAGCTATCATTACTCTTTGTCTCATTCCCCCGCTAAGCTGATGAGGATATTCTCTTACCCTTTGATTAGGTGATGGTATACCTACTAGTTCCAGCATTTCTATAGATTTTTTTGTTGCTTCTTTTTTATTCATGTTTTGATGCAATATTAAAGCTTCATTTATTTGGTCACCTACTGTAAATACTGGATTTAGAGATGTCATAGGTTCTTGAAATATCATTGATATTTCATTTCCCCTTATCCTTCTTATTTCTTCCTCATTCAATTTTAATAAATCTTTGCCTTTAAATATTATTTCTCCATCCACAATTTTTCCAGGGGGTGATGCTATTAGCCTTATTAAAGAAAGTGAAGTAACACTTTTTCCACTACCCGATTCTCCGACTATTCCCAGTGTTTCACCTTTTCTCAACTTAAAATTCAATCCATCTACTGCTTTTACAACTCCATCTTCTGTATAAAAATACGTTTTTAAATTTTTTACATTTAAAAGTAAATCTTTCATTAATCTACTCCTCTCCTAGTCAATTATAATTTTCTTTGGAGATTTAGTTAATACTCTGCATCCCTCATTAGTTACATGTACAACATCTTCTATTCTAACTCCTCCAAGTTCTGGTATATATATTCCAGGCTCTACTGTAAACACCATATTTTCTTTTATAATTTCTTCAGTATCCAATACTACTCTTGGATATTCATGGATTTCTAATCCAACACCATGTCCTAGGCCTCTAAGGCTGTATCTCTCAATTTTATTATTTTTAAAAATATCTCTTGATATTTTATCAACCTCATGACATGTTTGATTTTTTTTAATTTGTTTAATAGTTTCTGTTTGAGCTTCAAACACAACATCATAAATTTTCTGTATATCTTTATTTGGTTCTCCAATCCATAATGTTCTTGTAATATCCGACATATATCCATTATATGAGGCACCAAAATCAATAACTACTACGTCTCCGTATTCAATTTTTTTATCAGTAGGAAATCCATGAGGTAGAGATGACCTTTTTCCCGAAGCAACAATTGTATTAAATGCCGGAGATTCACTACCTTTTTTTCTCATTAAATATTCAAGTTCGGCCATTACTTCTTTCTCTGTCATTTTAGGTTTTATCAATTTAATTAATTCTTTCAAAGATTCATCTGCTATTTCTACTGCTTTTTCAATATTTTGGATTTCTTCATTACTTTTAACAGCTCTCATTTTTTCTAATACATCATCAGTAGGTACCCATTCTATGGTGTTTTCTAACTTTTTAATATTTCTTATTAAGAAATCATTGATTTTTTTTGATTCATATGCAAATTTAATTTTTTTGAATTTGCTTAATTCTTTTTCTAATGTATTAAATTGATCTATTCCATGTGTTATTATTTTGAAATCTTTCGCCTGATTTTCAGCCTGTTCTGTATATCTTTGGTCTGTTATTAAAATTTTCTCATTCTCTGTAATGATTAAATATCCATTGCTTCCAGTAAAGCTTGAGAAATATCTTCTGTTCTCGTAAGAATTAATGAAGAATCCATCAATTTGATTTTCTTTAATGTATATTAATAATTTATCAACTCTATTCATTTTATATCCTTTCTACCTACTTGCTTTTAGAGTCAAATTTATCTATTAATCTTTCTTCAATTTAATTTATATTTATTACTGTAATAAGTATAGCTAAACCTGGAGGAATCCATACCCATGGTTTAAAGGCTAGTACTGATATAGATGTAGCGGCATTTAACATATTACCCCAGCTTGGTATAGGTGGCTGAACTCCTACACCTAAAAAACTCAAAGATGCCTCTGTTATTATTGCTTGAGCTGTTTGTAATGTTGCTTGTACGAGTATAGGTGCTAATATATTTGGTAAAATATGCTTTAATATTATTCTTCCATTACGAGAGCCTAGGGCCCTAGTAGCTGTAACAAACTCAGTTTCTCTTACCTTTAGAATTTCTCCTCTTACTAATCTTGCTGTTTTAGTCCAGTTTACTAATCCTATGACTATCATTACGTTAAATATATTTGGTTTTAATAAAGTAGATACAGTTATTATTAAAAATAGTACAGGGAAACAGATTACAACATCAACAACTCTCATTATAATATTATCAACCCACTTACCATAAAAGCCGGCCAAGGAACCCAATAATATTCCTACAGAAGTTGAAATTGAAACAGCAACTAATCCTACACTTAAAGATATTCTTCCTGCATAAATTATTCTGCTAAATACATCTCTTCCTAATTCATCTGTTCCTAATATGTGATTAGATGACGGTGGTTCTAATGTTGCATACAAGCCGGCTTCAGTTTTTATTGACTTATAAGGATCATGCGGTGTTATTAATGGAGCAAGTATTGCTGTTAATATTAATATTCCAATAACTATTAGTCCAAATATTGCAAGTTTATTTTTTTTGAATCTTCTCCATGCAAGTTGATTAAAACTTTTCCCTTTTTCAGCATTTTCTGCCTTATCTAAAAGTTCTTGCACTTCATAGGTTGTGTTTAAATTCGACATTTTACCCTCCTTCCTTTCTAATTATATCTAATTCTCGGATCTACAAATGCATACATTATATCTGCAATTAAATTGCCGGAAAGAACAAGCACAGAAGTAAATAAATTTAACCCCATTATTATTGGGTATTCTCTTGCAGTAATAGCACTTATACCTAAACTTCCCATTCCCGGCCAGTTAAATATAGTCTCTGTTATATAAGCTCCACCAAATAAAAAAGGTATAGACAGTCCAAATATTGTAACAACAGGAATTAGTGCATTTCTTAGTGCATGTTTATATCTTACTACTTTTTCTTTAACACCTTTTGCTCTAGCTGTCCTAATATAATCATTCTCCATAACATCAATCATACTAGATCTTGTAAATCTCATTACAGTCGCCATATTAGGCAATGCTAATACTATTGATGGTAAAATTAGATGTCTTAACTGATCTATAAATCCACCAAATCCTGTTAAATTTCCTCCTATTGTTTTTAAACCGGATGTTGGAAACCATCCTAGTTTTATAGAGAAAATGTATATGAGACCAAGACCAAAGAAAAAAGAAGGTATTGATATTCCTATAAAAGAAAAAACTGTTAGTCCATAGTCTGATTTAGTATATCTATTTGTTGCAGAGTAAACCCCAAGGGGAACTCCTAAAGAAAAACTTATAGTAAAAGCTGTCAAAGTTAGCAGTAATGTTGCAGGTAGCCTTTCAATTATCATTTCTGAAACAGGTTTCTGTGTTTTAACACTATATCCTAGATTTCCTTTAGTTATTTCTTTAATCCAATTAAAATACTGTACAACAACTGGTTCATTTAATCCCAAGTTTTCTTCAGCTCGCTGTATTTCTTCTGGTGAAATTTTAGGATCTATCATAGTCTCAAGAGGACTTCCCGGTGCAAGTTGCATTATTGCAAATGTTAGTAGAGTTATTCCTATTATTACAGGTATAGCTTGAATAATTCTTCTTAATATGTAGTTGCCCATATTTACCTCCTATCTTAATTATTAATTAACACAATTCCTTCTTGTCTCTTACTTAAAAACTCCGCTCCATTTTCCTTAACCAATATATTTTCTTCTGTCAGTATACTGTAATCATCTTGTCTTAAAATAGTAGGTTCTAATGTAAAAACCATACCCGCTTCAATTTTTCCATAAGGCGCTTTTCCGTATCTTTCCCACTTTGGTCCTAGTAATGTTCCTCCATCATGTGTAGCTCTACCAATTTGATGTCCAGTTGCGTGAGTAATTTCAGGCATTCCTTTACTTATCAGATGCTCCCTAGCAATTTTATCAATTTCATAACCTTTCATTCCAGGTTTAATAGTTTTTTTAGCTTTGCTTATAGCTTCATATACAGCCTTAAATGAATCTTCCATTAATTTTGGAGCCTTATTCTCTCCTTTTTTTAAGAAATAAGCAGTTCTAGCAATATCTGACACATATCCTTCATAGTTTACACTAAAATCCATTATTAAAAAATCTCCTCTTTCTATTACAGCATCTCCTGGATCTCTATGAGCTATTCTTTCTTTTAATACCATAGGCATCGTTAGTTCCTTAGTTAATCCATTTACTACATTTCTTTTTTCCATTTCTTCAATAAATATCTGACCTACTTCATATTCAGTTAAACCTACTCTGAGCCTTTTAAATACTTCTTCGTAAATATCTATGGTTATATCTATAGCTTTTTTAATTCTATTAATTTCTTCTTCTGTTTTTATACTTCTTAGCTTTGAAAGAAAATCTTCTGATGAAACAAATCTATTTGAGTATTCCTCTCCTAATACTTTTTTTAACCATCTATACCTACCTTCTGTCAATCCATCACATAAATTATCATTTTTCGAATAATTTAAAGCGATTTTATTTGGATTTATTTTTTCAACTAAATTTTTTAATTCTTTTTCTAAACCTTCATCATATTTAATTACTTCGTCGAATAAACCACTATCTTCACTTTCCTGTGCATCAATTTTACTGCATAAGGAGTATTTCCCTCCATCTTTAGTAAATATAAATGCAGATTTACCTACAGTTTTTATACCTGTAATAAGTGGTAGTGAAGGATCACTTCCTTCACTTGAGTAGATAATCCACATGTCTATATTTTCTTCATGTAGATATTTTATACTTTGCATTATTTTTTCTTTATTAACATTACTCATAATATTATCATCCTTTGTAGTTATTTATTTCTAAAATACTTTCATATAATACTTTTAATCCGAATTTTAAAGACTCAATTGAAATACATTCATCAATATTGTGGACTTTTTTTAAAACTTCTTCAAAAGGAAGATCTGATAGTACTGGTGTGAATCCATATATGCTTCCTTTCATAAATCTTCCATCTGTTCTACCTAGAGCAATAATAGGAACTAATTTTGCTTTTTCTCCATATTTAATAGAGTTTTTTTCAAGAATTTTTATAAACTTATTATTAAAGTCACTTTGATAACCTTCTTCAAAATTTATAATTTCCCAATTTACATTTAATCCTTTTAGTATTTCTTCTATTTTATTTGAAATCTCTTTTTTAGTAAAAACCGGCAAAAATCTTATTTCAACTTCACATTCAACTTTTTTCTGTATAACATTTATAGATTTACCTACATCTAGTTTTTTTACAGTTACAGAATTGTTATTTATATACTCGTACAAATCCTTAACCGTTTTATTATCGATGTCTTCGCCTATTATTTTTTTGAAAAACTCTGCTGCAGAAGTTGATTTATTTTTTAATTCAAAATCCAATATTCTACTGATAACTTTGTTCATTATCAATAAAGCTTGTTCTTTTGGTGGGGATGAAGGATGTCCACTTTTTCCATAAGTTTCAAATTTTATTGTACAAGAACCTTTTTCGCCAGCAGTAATTATTCTAAATACTTCATCTTTGTTTTCAATTATAAAACCTCCACCTTCACTTATAACTATGCCATCTTTAATAAAACTTGGATAATTTTTTCTTATAAAATCCATTCCATATTTACTTCCATTTTCTTCATCTGCTGATACAATTAAAATTATATCTCTATCAAGTTCAATATTATTTCTACTAATTAATATCATTATCATTATTTCTGTAGCTGTTAAATTTTTTGTATCAAGTGCTCCTCTCCCATAAATATATCCATTTTCTTCATGAGCTTTAAAAGCAGGGAACTTCCATGATTTACTTGCCTTAACAACATCTATATGGGAGAGGAGTATTATTGGTTTTTTATTGGTTTTTTTGCCTTTTATTTCGGCTATTAAATTTCCTCTATTCTCGCTACTCATAATAATCTGCGAATTTATTTTTTCCATATCTAGAATTTTTTTTATGCTTTTAATTGCTGCAAGTTCATTGCCTGGTGGATTAGTTGTATCTATCCTAATTAATTTTTTAAATATATTAATTAATTCTAATTCGTTTTCGCAACTAATAATTTTATTATCCATAAATAATTCCAATTAACATTTAATTAAGTAAAGTTCTTTTTGTCTTCTACTTAAAATTTCTATAGAATTATCATTCACTAAAATATTTTCTTCTACTAACATACATGGAAGATTATTATCCTGTATAACTGTTGGCTCTATAGCATATAACTCGCCTGGCTTAATTATTCCTTCAACTGCAGGTCTTTTTGTTTTTTTCTTAGGTCCTAAAATAGTCCCTCCATCATGACACTCTTTTCCTATCTGATGACCTACTGAATGCCTAACAGTTGGATATCCACCATCTTCTATAACTTTTCTTCCTACAGCATCTACTTCAAATCCTTTTTTTCCAGCTGAAATATAATTAATTGTTTCAGTTATAGCATTGTAAGCAGTTTCAAAAGCTTTCTGTACGTCTTCTGGGGGTTTGGTTTCATTTTTTCTCAAAAAATAAGCTGTTCTTGCTATATCAGAAACGTAACCTTTGTATTTAACACTAAAATCCATAATCAGAATATCTCCTGATTCTGACTTGGTTTCACCAGGTTTTCTATGAGCTAAGCCTGCTCTAACAAGACATACTATCGGAGGATCATAAGAATCTCCAATTCCGCTTGTAACATTTCTTTTTTTCATTTCTTCAATAAATATTTCGGATATTTCTTTTTTTGTTATTCCACATTGAACTTTTTGAAAAACTTCATCGTATATATCATTTGTTATAACTACAGCTTTTTTTATTCTTTCTATTTCAGTTTTTGTTTTTATACTTCTAACTTCTTTAAGTATATCTTCACTTGAAGTTTCTATCTCTCTCAATCTTTCTTTCCCTATCATATCTTCTAATATAAGATAAAGACCTACTGTAAGTCCATCACAAAGATTATCTTCTTCTGAAATGTTAAGTGCTAATTTATTTGGACTTAATTTTTTTAATACTTTTAGAAAATCATCTTTAATGCTTGCTTCATACATTATAACTTCATCAAATATGCCCGACTCTTTATACTTACCCATATCACTTTCAGAAGTTATAACAATATGTTTTTTATTTCTGTTAATAAATATTGCAGCTAAGTGTATCGTTTCTGCTCCTGTTAAAAATGGCACATTAGCATCAGATCCCTCTCTAGCAAACAATAACAAAGAATCAATTTTTTTCTTATGAAGAATATTTTCTACTTGTTTAATTTTTTCTTTTGGAATACTATATCTTTCTTCTAACATATTTACTCCTTTTTACTTATTTTTTTAATTTTATAAATGAGTTTAACAATATCTTAATTCCAAATACTAGAGACTCCTTTGAAATCCTTTCGTTACACCCATGTACTAAAGGAATTATTTTATCAAATGAATCTTCCTCAACGGTAGGTGAAAATCCGTACACTGTAGAACTGTAATTTTCTAAAAATCTTCCATCACTACCTCCTGAAGAAACAAAAGGTAAGAGCAGATTTTTACTATCTATTTTTTTTATTTCTTCCTCGAAAATATCAAATAATTTATTGTCAGTACTTGATTTAAATCCTTTATTAAAGGTAATAATTTCATATTTTGCATCGGTATCTTTTATTAATTCTTCTATTTTTTCTGCTACCATATCTTGATTAACGTCAGGTAAAGTTCTTACATCTATTTCAAAATAAGTCTCATTTTCAATGTCTAGATCTTTTCCTGCCTTCCAAATAGTTATAGTAAATGTATTATTAATCATACTATTAAGCATATTACCTATAAAACTATTTCCATTTTTTTTAATAAGTTCAATTTTTTCATCTATATCAAATATATTTTTATTTTCAACTTCACATAATTCAAATAGGTTATTAATTAATTCAAGAGTATTTTTAGGTATTTCTGTTTTCCAGTTTAATCCTGCTATTCTTTCTATTAATTTAGTACATTTTTTTAAATTACTATTTCTTTTATAATAAGGGTTATCTAATTTTTCTTTTTCAAACCAAATTTTTATATGTCCGTGGCCTTTTTGACCTGATTCGATTAAATAAACTATTTTTCCATTTATTCTTATTGGAAACCCACCACCCTCACTTATAATATAGGAATCCTTAAACAAATTTTTGTTTTCTTCTAAAAACTTTTTAAATCCAAAATTACTTCCTCTTTCTTCATCAGAAGTAGCAATCATTATTATATTTTCATTTAACAAATTATGTCTTTTTATTAAAATCATTACCATAATCTGCATTACTGTAAGTTGTTTAGTATCTAGTGCACCTCTTCCATGAATAAATCCATCTTTTATTATTCCTGAAAAAGGATTATATTCCCATTCTTCTTCTTGTGCTGAAACAACATCTAAATGGGATAAAAATATCTCAGAAGATTGAAATGTGTCATCTAAAGATATTATTATATTCCCTCTATTTGGTGCTGTTTCATAAATTTTATAATATAATTTTTCATTTTTACATATATTTTCTAAAATTCTTATTAAATCCATTTCATTTCCAGGTGGATTAGAAGTGTTTGTTTTTATAAAAACTGATAACATTCTAGAAGCTTCTTCTTCTACTTCATCCCAATTAATCATATTTTACCTCTTTATTCTTAAACATTTTACATAGGATGCTGATATCAGCA
>Ga0102926_1001224_pt1 | contig 15312 bp, 12 predicted proteins | sample SalPonR1_A_D2_MG_FD_78173 | JGI IMG/M metagenome (GOLD analysis project Ga0102926, IMG submission 78173) | Salt pond soil microbial communities from South San Francisco under conditions of wetland restoration - Salt Pond MetaG R1_A_D2_MG | ecosystem: Environmental > Aquatic > Marine > Intertidal...
GAACTTCTCGCGCACTGCATCTGTATCAAGCGCCTCGTCCGCGCCGGGGCCAAAGACATGCGGAAAATGCTGTGGCTGAAGCTTGCCCAGAAGAACGTTGCAATCCGTAACCGTAAGCGGCCCACCCCGGCGATAGCAGGCCGGACCGGGATCGGCGCCCGCGCTGTCCGGTCCCACCTGAAAACGGCCATCCCGAAAACTCAGGATGGAGCCACCCCCGGCTGCGACCGTGTGGATGTTCATCATCGGCGCGCGCATCCGAACGCCCGCGATCTCGGTCTCAAGGCTGCGCTCGAACTGTCCGGCATAGTGACACACATCCGTCGAGGTGCCGCCCATATCGAACCCGATCAGCTTCTCATGGCCCGCATGTTCCGCCGTCTTGACCATTCCCACGACGCCCCCCGCAGGCCCCGAAAGGATGGCATCCTTGCCCTGAAAGAGATCGGCATCGGTCAATCCACCGCTCGACTGCATGAACAAAAGGCGCTTGCGGTCCTCAGTCTCGGTTCCGTTATCAAGCGCATCGCGCACCTGCCCTACATAGCGCCGCAGGATCGGGCTGAGATAGGCATCCACCACGGTCGTATCGCCGCGCCCCACCAGTTTCATCAGGGGGGATGTGCCATGGCTGGTCGATATCTGGGTGAACCCGATATCCTCCGCGATCCCGGCGGCCTGCTTTTCGTGATCGGGCATCTTGTAGCCATGCATGAAGGCAATCGCGACAGCGCGAATACCGTCGTCATAGGCCTTCTGCAAAACCTCGCGCGTGCCGGTTTCGTCAAAGGGGCGCACCACATTGCCCTGCGCATCGACCCGCTCGTCGATCTCTCCCACACGCTCGAACAGCATTTCGGGCAGCCGGATGTTCAGATCGAAAATCCGGGGCCTATTTTGATACCCGATCCGCAGAAGATCGCCGAACCCCTTGGTCATCAACAAAAGTGTTCGGTCGCCCTTGCGCTCAAGAAGCGCGTTGGTGGCAACGGTCGTGCCCATCTTGACCGCGTCTATCACCCCCTCAGGAACCGGCTCTCCTGCCGTCAGCTCAAGACAATCCCGAATGCCCTGCACAGCGGCATCGCGATATTGCTCGGGGTTTTCGGACAAAAGCTTGCGCGTCTCGAGGCTGCCATCGGGCCTGCGGGCCACGATATCGGTAAATGTGCCGCCGCGATCCACCCAAAATTGCCACATTACCCAAGCCTCCGTGTTTTGCCTGTGCCCCGGGAAGCAGCTCCCTTTAAGGACCCGCGCCGCGCAACGTTACGCGGACGCTTGCAAGTCTCGCGCGGCATCGCAATACCGAAAACGCCACGGTCATACGGAAAAGACCGTGATCAGAGGGATCACGGTCTCTTGCAAGAAGGTCGTGTGGGTCAGCGACTACATGGTGGCCGACAAGCGCCCTTAACGGTTGCGCCGCGTCAACGGCCCTGTGCTTTGGCGAGCCGCTCGTTTTCGGACGCACGTGTGTCTTTTCCGCGCGAATTCAGCGGGGTGACATTTGCGCGCCCTCGGTCGCGCTGCTCCACGCGCGCCACCGCGGCCTTGCAGGCGCGCTTGAAATTGAGCTTGGGCGTCGTGGTCAGCGTGAGTGGCTCGCCCACGATCACCTCGGGCGGGATGTCTTTCTGACAGATCACAGGCAGTTTCGCCTTGGCCAGAAGAGCGTGCAACGACTGTTCGGTTTGCAGGCTGTCCTGCCCGTCCTCAGGCGCCGCCGCCCAAAGGAAGATTCCATTGCCGAAATGTGTCACGAACGCCTTTTCGGGGGCGGTATGCTCGATCATCGCGTCCGCCGTGGCCTTAAGAAACGCCACGAACTCGACGGGGTCGGATTTGGCGAATATCTCGGCGATCCTGCGAACCTTCACCGCGATAAGGTTGATCGCGCAATCCTCGGTCCGCGTGACCTGTTCGAGATAGTTCTGGAAGGTCGCGAGCGACATAATTTCCTCGCTCGTGATCTCCTGCTGCGGCACGACCTGCGCGCGCCCAGCCCTGGATGCGGCGGCCGCGGGCTCCTGCCGGTTTTCCTGCCGTGTCGCCGATTGCACGGCGACATAGCTGTCCATCGCTGCCTGCCGCTCTTGCACGAGACGCTCGGCGACGCGCATACGGGTCAATACCTCGAAAAACTCGAAGGGTTTGGTCACGTAATCCGTGGCGCCATTCTTGAACGCCTGCTCCACCGCGACACGATCCTTGTGTTTCGTGATCATGATGATCGGCGTGTTCCGATAACGCGCCAACTCTCGTATCTCGGCACAAAGGTCTATGCCGTTCTTGCCGGGCATCTCCACATCCAGAAGGATGCAGTCATAGGCAATCGCCGTGTCCGTGATCTTTCGAATGACCTTGCTGGACGAATCCATCAACGTCACATGTTCATAACCGCCCTGCGTCAGACATTCATTCAGCAAGTCCAGTGCAACCTTGTCATCATCGACAACCATAATTTTCATGGGTTTTTCGCTCCTTACGTGTCACCGTTATTTGTTTTTATGGTGCGTTGCCCTTCCGAATGCGCTGTCGCGCTTGCAACCTTGATACCCGCCCAGTTTGGCCAAATTAAGGAAGAATTCACTTAGGTGTATCGGAGGCAAAAAACCCTGCTTTGCAAGGCGATTAGGCCCCTCAACACGCCGCCCGCCGGCGCCACCCGCGGCAAAGAAAGGCGACATTTGGGCTCGAATCTTCGCCAATTTTTCCCGAAAAGGAAAGTTATCCTTGTATTTCATGTGGTTACACAAATCTTAACATTTTTCACGGTTTTCACCTGTCACCCATAAAATGCCAATATTTCTCAGTATTCAATCTAAAGGATAGCGAAATCATCCATTCCCTTGGGGGGAGGTTTTCAACATGCGGATTCTCTTGGTCGACGATGATCCGATATTCCGGGAACTGGCCGCGGCCAAACTGGCGGCTCAGAACCTGACCCAGATCACCTTTGCCTGCTCGGCCGAGGAGGCGCTCGAGATCGTCGAAGCGCAGCGGATACCATTCGATTGTTATCTGCTCGACATCATGCTGGGCGAAATGGATGGGATCGAGCTTTGCCGCCGCCTGCGTGACCGCGTCGATGCGCGTCTGGCGCCCATCATCATGATCACGTCCAACAAGGCGACGCATCTCATGGACCGCGCATTCGCGGCAGGGGCCACCGATTTCCTGCGCAAGCCGCTCGATGAAATCGAGATCGCGGGCCGCATCAAGATGGCGATGCTTCTTGTCCAGACGGCAAAACAAGAGAAGCGCGGCCGCAGCGCCTTGCGCGCGCTCATTTCCTACGGGTCCGATTTCAACCTGATCGACCTTGGGGAACGGGTCTGTTTTCCCGATGTCGATGGCATGCTCGACTACTATCAGCTTGAAAACCAACTGCTCACGATGCAGCGGGGTCAGTATCATCTGGCCGTGTTCCGCATCAGGATACAGAATTTCAACAAACGGAACCGGCGGACGGATCGCGCAAAACTTCTCAAGGAGTTGCACGCCGTCAGCACCCGCATTTCCGAAGAGGTCCCTGCCCGGCACATGCTGCTCAGCTATCTTGGGCGCGGCCATTTCGTCTGTTGTATCGTGGGGCGCGGGGCCAATGTTTCAGGCATCTTCGCAAATTCACAGCAGGCCTCGGCATGCGATGCCCTTCAAGGTCTGGCGACCGATGCCAATAGCGAACCACCGCTAGAGGTGACCGCGCTGTCCCGTCAGAACGTTCTGCAAAGGGATGTCGCGCTGTCGCTTGTGCGCGAAGAATTCAAAGCCGTCGGCGACGCATCTCCCACGGGCCTGCCCGAGGTCAATCTCATCGAAGACCGGATATTTGCCAAGATCGAAGAATTCGAAGGAGCGAGTTTTGACAGCGACTGAGGCGGTTCGCAAAACTCCTGCGGCACCGCTTGCTGCGCAACGGCGCATCAAGTCCGGGTCAAAGGCGGAACACTTTGATGTATGCTCTCGCCGCATCCCGAAGCAGGGCTCAGCGTTCCTCTCGCTTGGCCACGATCATAAGCGCGGCCTGAATTTTGTCTCCGTCGATGGTCATCGCGGGGCCCACAGGGGTCGCACTCATCCGAATACGCTTCATCCAGCGGTGAAAGACCGCCGGAACGATCCCGATCACCGCGCTCGCGCCCATCTCTCGCGCGGCGGCGGCCATATGTTCAAGAAGCATGGTCTGAATGATCAGCCGCCGCTTCGCTCCGACAGACGGGGCGAGGAAAAGCCGCGTCGCCTCCCATATGTCGGGCCGCACAGGTGCATCGAAAAACAGGATATCGCGCGGAATGTTGTCCAGCAGCCCTTCCTGCGCATCCTTCAGCATGTAGGTATATTGGCCACAGCGGGCCGTGGTCGGCAACAGCCGCATACCGGCAAGAACCCGCCCGTATTCGTGGATCACGACCCAACGGCTCTGCGGTGTGTCATATTGGTCGAATTCCATTCCCTCGGTCTGCGGCAGGTCCCATCCCTTGTCGTCGATGAACACCTTGCGGCGGGCCTTGAGGTAATTGGCACAGAGGGTGCCATATCGGTGCATGTTGCCAAAAGACAACGTCGTCCCCTGAACTTCGCCCGTCATCTCTGGCGCCAAGCGCGAGAACTGGTTTTCCAGATGTTCGACTTTTCGAACGGCTACAGGCGGTGAGATACTTGCCTGAGGAAGGATATCCGGAAAAACTGCGGTGGCTTCATCGTTGCGCTGTAGTTGGCTCTGCATCGTTGTGCATTCCCTGTAGTTGCTCGACCTCCTAATTCATAAACTAATAGTTGCATCAAATAGCCATAGTCCTGCCACTTTCAAGCACTATCTATGAGGACAACTAAGTAAAGCGGAAAAAAGAAAAATATCCGCAACGTTGCGGATTACGTCCTTAGAAAGAATGCCGCGACGCGTGAGGTGAAAGGCCATGACCGGGAAACGATGACACTTTCCGATTTTTATCAGATCAACGTCCGAAGCTCTCGGCATCTCTTTCTTTTGAACGCCGAGCTCAAGGACTATGCGCGCGCGGGATTCGGGCTCTTGGCCCAGCGGGTCGCCATCTATGTGGCGGCGCTGCTGCTCGTGGCGTTTTACTACAGCATCGTTCTCGCCGCGATTGCAGCATTGGTCCTGATCGTCTCCGAATGGTTCGACAGGCGGACATATCACCGGATCATGCGCCTGAAAAAGCGCGACGTCGAAGACACACGCAAATGTTTTCGGATGGTCCTCTTTTCAACAATTCTGAGTGCGGCGAATATCGCCGGGCTCGCGGTGTCGATTGCGCTTCTCCAAGGGCACACCACCCATTTCATGTCGCTCTTCTTCCTCTTCGCGGCGGGGCTCTTTGCCACGATGAACAACAACCAGATCAAGCCGGTATTGCATCTCCGCCTCGCGATCTACCTTGCGGCCTTCCTCTTCATTCCGCTCTACGACATCATTGTCACAAGCGCGCCCCTCTCATCCGAGCTTTGGGCGCAGTTCTTCACGAGCATTTTCGTGATGTTCTTCATCGTCGACTCCTCGCGCGTCTCGACGGGGCTCTATGCAAAGAGGCTTGAGCATATGGAAGAGATCAAGCGCGAGCATGAAAAGACCAAAGCGGCCTACACCGCCAAATCCCAGTTCCTCGCCACGGTCAGCCACGAACTGCGAACACCGCTCACCTCTATCAAGGGGTCTATCGACCTGATCGCCCATGGCGCATTCGGCAAACTTCCCGATCAGATGGAGAATACGCTGAACATCGCACAGCGGAACGCCACCCGGCTGAATACGCTGATCAACGACCTGCTTGACCTGCAAAAGCTCGATGCAGGGCGAATGAACTTCGATTGCGATACCCTGTCCGTTGCTTCTCTCTTGTCGCAGGCCGTCTCCTCGAACCAACCCTTCGCGACAAGCCTCGATGTTGAGCTTTCACTCGCATCTTTGCCGGACGATCTTTACGTCTATGGCGATGCGGCCCGGTTGGAACAGGTCGTGTCGAATATCCTGTCCAATGCCGCCACATTCTAAAACGCGGGCGACACCGTGACCATCAATGCCAAACCGCTTGGGAACAAATGGATTCGGGTCGAAGTGAGCGATCATGGCGTCGGGTTGAATGATGACGATCGTGAAACCGTGTTCGAGAGGTTCAGTCAGCTTGACTCATCGGATCGCCGCAAGATTGGCGGAACCGGCCTTGGGATGAACATCTCCAAACGTATCGTCGATGCCCATTGCGGCAATCTCGATTATTACAAGAACGAGGGCGAAGGCACGACTTTCTACATCGACCTGCCCAGGATTGCCGGCGCGACCAATACACCGGCCCGCGATCTTGCCATCCGAAGCGACGTCAAAGCTCCGCAAAACCCCATGAGAAGCGTCATAAATAAGGCATCCTGAGAGCGGCGCGCGCAGGCGGCGACACCAGATCCCTTATAGATATATTATTATCATATAGTTAATGCACTTCCGCCAACTTCTGCCTATCTGCCAAATCTCCTCTGGCGACCCTAGTTTCGTCCATTTCTGCTGCGATCATGAGTCATCCCTTGCGGGCGCCCTCTTGCTCAGGGTCCCGCACAGACGAGATGGAGGCCAAAATGAAAATTCTTGCTGTCGACGACGATCCCCTCATTCTCCAACTGCTCACCGAGGTGCTGCGGGTGGTGGGCTTCACCAATCTGACGACATGTGAGTCAGCACATGATGCACTTGGCGAAATCGAACGCGCCGATGTGCCGTTCGACTGTTTCCTGCTCGACATCCAGATGCCCGGCATGGACGGGATAGAACTCACGCGGGCCATTCGCAAACTCCCCGCGCACAAGGTCAGCCCCATCGTGATGATCACCGCGATGTCCGACCGCTCCTATATCGACAACGCCTTCGCGGCGGGCGCCAGCGATTATGTGACCAAACCCTTTGAAATCGGCGAGGTGCACGCGCGGCTGGGCCAGATCCACGAACGCGTGCTCGCCCACAAACAGCGCGAAGACCGCAATCCGGTCTCGGCCCCGCGCGACGCCACGTCGATCGTCACCGCATCCGACTTTCAATCGCGGCTGCCGCTTTCGGATATCGACGCCTTCGTCGAATACCTTGCGCTTGAAAATTACCTTTTTCAGGTGTCCCGCGTTTCGCTCTTTGGCATGCGCGCCTTCGGCATCGTGGTTCCGGGGCTGGAGCGCGCCTTTCAGGCCAGCAGCGTCTACGAATACCAATCCACGGTTTCAGACTTCGCCGAGGCGATCTCGGATTGCCTGAAACCCCGAAGTTTTCTGGCGGCCCATGCCGGGTCGGGCGAATTTGTCTGCGTGCTCACAGATGGTGACACGATTGATCCGGTCGCATTCGAAACCACGCTGTGCGAAACGATCCGGGATATGGATCTGCACTTCTGCGACGGTCGCGCCATGACCCTTGAGCCGGTGGTCGGCAACCCGATTTCTTTACAGTTGAAATCGTCGCGCGGCGTTGCGAATGTGTTGGTGCAGGCGCTCGCCGATGCCGAGGCGGTCGCACGCGCGCCGCGCACCCACCGGGAAACGGCCCCCACCAGCGCCCTCAAGCAGCTCTTTGGGTGGTAGTGAGAATGAAGGGTTCGATGCAGCACACGACAGATCATGCACGCATATCCGCCGGTCTTGCCCGCATCCAGCAAAGCTTCCTGTCCGAAGCAGAGGCCCGCTGTGCGCGGCTCAGAGTGTTGAGACAGCAACTCTCGGAAATGACGCAAGACCAGGCGGCGTTAAAGGAAATCGGGCAAATCACCCACAAAATCGCGGGCACAGCGGCCACGCTGGGCTATCCCGAACTGGGGGTCCAAGCGTCCGAGATTGACGACGCCATAGATCAGCGCGACCCGGCAACCGGCGCCCCCTCGCCCGACCTTCTGGCCAAGATCGACAGCGTGATCTCGGCCTTGGCCCTGCTGAAACCGTCCACCCAAGGGTAAGGGCCGCGGCCCTGACAGAGCGGCACACGCAAACGCCTTACCGCACAGGAGTCTTAGAGAAGCGACAGGACAGCGCGGGCGGCGACATGCGTGCCGGGGGTGTCCTGCATCTGCCGCGAAATGCCCGACAGACGGGCATGCATGGGGTGATCGTTCAAAAGTCCGAGGATCGCATAGCGCAGGTCATCTTCGTCCCAGTCCGCCCGGTCAAGACGCCGGCCCGTGCCCGTGGCCTCGGCCCGCTGCGCATTGTCATGACCATCCCAGCAATAGGGCATCACCAATGACGGCACACCGTGATACAGCGCCTCGCAAAAGCTGTTATTGCCACCGTGATGGATGAATAGCGCCGATTGGGCCACCACCGAAGGCTGCGGAAACCAACTGGCAAGGCTGACATTGTCTGGGACCGCGTCATACGCCTCAAGAAACCCGCCCGCATTCACCAGAAACCGCGCATCCATTCCGGCGAACACATTCAGCATCCGCCGCGTCAGCGCCGTGTCGATGGCTCCAAGGCTCCCGAAACTCATATAGATCAGAGGCCCCTCCTCGACCGCGAATGGCGGCGGATCAAAGCGCGTTTCCTCGCGGACACAGCCCTCAAGAAAGACGAAACTGTCCTCGTGTAGCGGCACATTCCGGTCATACCGCACCGCCGAAGGCGCCAGAAGCAGGTTGAGCGATGGCGACGGCTCAAGAAACTGCCCGTCGGGCAGGGTCGTCAGGCCGTTGCGCGCACGCAATTGGTTATAGCGCCGATGCGCCGACGCGGTGGCCGCGCGATAGGCCCTGTCAAAAGTGGCACAGGCCGCTATATCCTCCGGCGCGAGGCCCGACAGGTAGGGCGGCACAGCCGGGTCCGGGATTTCGGTTTCAGCACAGGACACGATGCGCACCCACGGACATCCCGCGTTGGCGATGGCGGGAAACATGATCACGTTGTCAAGAAGTATGGCATCCGGGCGAATCCGGTCGAGAATGGCCCGAAGCCCCGGCTCGGCTGTTTCCGCGGTATCGACGATCGCTTCCCAAGTGGGGGCCACATAGGCCGGCAGTTGCGCCAGCGGGTCCAGATCGAAATGCGGCAGGTGGGTGTTTATGAACCCTTGCCAATAATCTTCGGCATCCTCGCTTTGCTCACTCGGCGGGTCGGGCAGATGATATTCCCTGAACCCGTATTCCGCGAATACGCCGGTGAACCCCGGATGGCAGATGAAAACGGGCCGCGCGCCCATCCGCTGAAGCTGTTGCGCGATCCCCACGCAATTCAGAGCGGCGCCAAAGCTCGCCTCGGGAAAGAGGGCGATGGTCGGTGCGGTCATCGGCGCGGGCCTCTCATCATGGGTGCAAAGCCCCGGGTTGCGGCCTCGGACCGGCGGTTGCGTGACCTGCGCAGGTGCAGCGTCATCTGATCTGCGGCAAGGTCGAACTGCCCCCGCTCCAAGCTGTCGAGGATATCGAGATGTTCCTCAAGCGCCTGTCGCAAGCGGAAATCGGGGATGGCCGTATCCTTTTGCGTGGCTTGGCGCAATCTATGATGGGTGAGCAACGTGCCGCGCAAAAAACGGTTCCGGCAGCATTCGGCGATCAGCCCGTGGAAATCGGTGTCCACGCGCAGAAATCCGGCAGCGGTGATCGCGCCCTCACGGCTGCGCAGAAGTTCATCCATCTGTCCGCGCATGAGGCCCGCCCGCTTGGGATCAAGCGCGAAACCGGGCGCCGTGATCGCCTGCGGCTCAAGCGTAAGCCGCATGGCAAAGCTGTCATCAATGGCCTTGGGGGAATCGAACATCGGCTGAAATGCCCATGCACGTCCGGGAAGTTGGGTCAAAACACCGTCACGAGACAGTATTTTTAATGCATTTAATACCATGTGGCGTGACGCATTGTATCGTCGCACAAGCCCGCTGACCGACTGCACATCGCCAATCCGGCGGTCCGCCCGGTCCGAAAGAATACGCGCCGCAAGCGAGCCATCCATATCCTCAAGCCCCCTCGCCGCCTCGGCCAGGGCATCGGGTTCGGCCACCAACAGGAAAAACCCCTCTTCCTCACGCCACTCGAGAATTTCCTTGCTTTCAAGAAGCTTGAACGCCGCTCTTATAGGCGTTCGCGATACCCCGCACACCTTTGAAAACCTCTGCTCGGGAAGGTGATCACCTGCCCGCAGACCATGCTCAAGCACCGCATCCAGCACCTGCCTCGCCAGCGCGATGTGGTTCTGCCGTGCATTGCGGCGCCCCTCCGCCATGAACTCGCCCTCCGCGCTGTGACCCCGGTCCGCCGCCGGGCATTCCACAAAAGAACACCGAATACACATTGACGTATTTTTTCGGTCAAGAATACTCTCTGCATAGCGGTCAAAAAGAACCGTGCCAAACATTTTCAGCGCCCGACCACCGGGCGCATGTCCGACAGAATGGAGGTTCGGAATGATCCGACAGAAATTCATCACCCCCGCCCTGCTGACCACCGGCCTTGCCTTGGGCGCCGGCACAGCGATGGCCGAAGACCTCGTCGTCTCGAACTGGGACGGCTACATGGCCCCCGACGCGATCGACGCATTCAATCAGGAAACCGGCCACGACGCCGAGCTTGTCCTGCACGCCACCAACGAAGAGATCATGGGCAAGCTTATCGCGTCCAAGGGCAAGGGATATGACGTGGTCTTCGTCTCGTCGCCCTTCGCCGAAGTGCTGCACAATCTCGGCCTCGCGGAAGAGCTCGACCATTCCAGGCTCCCCAACCTCGATAACCTCTACGACGCCGCGACCCAGCTTGAACACGACACCGGCAATCAGTTCTCGGTCCCCTATGCATGGGGCACCACCGGCCTGTGCTATCGCTCAGACCTTACCGACGCGCCGCAAAGCTGGATGGCGCTGCTGCAACCGTCCGATGAGCTTGCCGGCAAAACAACGATGCTGGCCACCGACCGCTGGCTTCTGGCGGCGGGACAACTGGCCAAGGGGTATTCGGTCAACGAAACCGACCCCGAGAAGATGGCCGAGGTTCGCGACCTCCTGATCGAGGCCAAGGACACGTTGTTGGCCTATGACGACACGACCTTCTACGCCAAGCTCGTCTCGGGCGAGGCCGAGATGGTCCACGCATGGGACGGTTGGTGCAACTACGGCATCGCCGAGAACAGCGACATAAAATACGTGATCCCCGAAGAAGGATCGGACCTTTGGGTGGACACGATGGTCATCCTCAAGGCGTCCGAAAACAAGGACGCGGCCTATGATTTCGTGAACTACATCCTCGGCGCCGAGACACATCGCTGGGCGGCGGAAAACATCCTTTACAAGGTGCCCAACAAGGCCGCGATGGACGGGCTCGACCCGAGCCTGATCGAGACATTCCCCAACATGGGCCTCTCTCCCGACGAGATGATGCAATACGAACAGCTTCGCGATGTGGGCGAGGCGCAACGCGCCTATTCGCGCACCGTGTCCGAGATCAAGGCCGCCGACTGACCGGAACGCCTTGAACGACCGGGCCGGCGTGCGCTCTCCCTCGCGCCGGCCCAAAGCCTTCCTCTCTCCTCATTCCGATTGCGACCGCCCCGATGAATGACCGCAAGCCGCTTTACCTGATGTCGCCGGCCCTCATGTGGCTCAGCGCCTTCATGGTCGTGCCCTGCGTGCTGATCCTCGCGCTCGCATTCTTCCGACGGGGGCTTTACGGCGGGATCGAATACACCCTGACGCTTGAAAACCTCGCGCTGGTGGTCGATCCGCTCTATGCGTCGATCTTCCTCAAATCGGCTTGGATCGCCGGGCTTTCGGCCCTCATCGCGGTGGTCATCGGCTATGCAGCGGCCTATGCCATCTCCGCGATGCCACGCAAGCATCAGCCCAAGCTTCTGTTTCTGGCGGTGTTGCCCTTCTGGTCAAACTACCTCGTGCGCACCTACGCGTGGATCGTTCTTCTCAACCGCGAGGGGCTGATCACTGCGCTGGCCCGCTGGTTCGGGTTCGAGGGCGAATTGCCCAAGATGCTTTATACCGAACCCGCCGTCGTGGTGGGGCTTGTCTACAACTACCTGCCCTTCGTGATCCTTGCCTGCTATGCGCCCCTCTCGCGCCTCAACCCCGAGATCGAAGAGGCATCGCGCGATCTTGGCGGGTCGGGCTGGACCACCTTCCGCCGTGTGACCCTGCCGATGACGGTGCCGGGGATCGCCACGGGCTTTGTCTTCGTCTTTGTCCTCTCCATCGGCAATTTTGTCACCCCCGCGCTTCTGGGGGGCGGGCAGTTTCAGATGATCGGCAATCTCATCTATGCCCAGTTCCTGACTGCGAATGACTGGCCTTTCGGCGCGGCGCTGTCGATGGTGCTCATCGCGATCATGATGATGCTGCTCACCGCCCAGACCTTTGCCGCCGAGCGCGGCTCTGGCGGCCGGACCGAGGAGAGCTGACATGAAATCGGCACCCCTGCCTCTCATGCTGCTCATCCTCGGGCTGACTTTCGCGTTTCTCTACGTGCCGATTTCGGTGCTTGTCGCGCTTTCGTTCAACGAAAGCGGCCTGCCCACCGCGTGGACCGGATTCTCGGTGAAATGGTATGGGGAACTGGCGCGCAATGGCGACATCCTCAAGGCTGCAGGCAACACGCTTATTGTCGCGCTCGCCTCGACCGTGGTGGCGACAACGCTTGGCACTCTGCTCGCCGTTGGGGTCGAAATCCGCCGCCGCAAGGGCCGCTTCCTCGAAACCATCATCTTCGCGCCGATGATCATCCCCGACATCGTGCTGGCCATCGCACTTCTCAGCTTCTTTTCCCTGCTTAACGTGACGATGGGCCTGCACACCATCATCGTGAGTCATGTGGTCTTCAACCTCGCTTTCGTCTGCGCTGTTGTGCGCGCGCGGCTCAAGACCTTCGACTGGTCCGTCGTCGAAGCCTCGCAGGATCTTGGCGCATCCACGCTGACAACGCTCCGCCGCGTGGTCCTGCCGGTCCTCAGCCCGGCGGTCGTCGCGGGGGCGCTTCTGGCTTTCACCTTATCGGTCGATGAATTCATCATCGCCTTTTTCACGGCGGGCGCGGGCCGGGATTCGATCACCCTGCCGATGCAGATTTTCGCGATGATCCGCTTTGGCGTGACGCCCGAGATCAACGCGCTCTCGACCATCGTCATGGGGCTGTCGGTCCTCATGCTCACCTTGTCGCAACGTCTCAACCGGGGGAGGCTTCCTGGCCAATGAGTGAACCGCTTCTATCGCTGTCGAACGTCACGAAGGAATTCGGATCGGTCCGCGCCGTCGATGGCGTGAACCTCGACATCGCCGAGAATGAATTCTTCGCGCTGCTGGGCGCATCCGGCTCGGGCAAGACGACACTGCTGCGGATGCTGGCCGGCTTCGAAACACCGACAAGCGGCGAAGTTCGGCTCGATGGGCGCGACATATCGCATGTTTCACCCAACCACCGGCCCGTGAACCTGATGTTTCAGTCCTACGCGCTTTTCCCGCATATGAGCGTCGCCCGAAACATCGCTTACGGCCTAGAGATGGAGCGCCTGCCGCGCTCCGAGATCAATGCCCGTGTCGGTGAAATACTCGAGATGATCCAGCTCTCCGATTTGGCCGGGCGCAAACCGGATCAGCTTTCGGGCGGTCAGCGGCAGCGCGTGGCGCTGGCCCGCGCATTGGTCAAGCGTCCCCGCCTACTCTTGCTCGATGAACCGCTCGGCGCCCTCGACAAGAAGCTGCGCGGCGCCATGCAGCTTGAGTTGAAGCGCATTCAGGATCAGTTCGGGATCACCTTCATCGTCGTGACCCACGATCAGGAAGAGGCGCTCGTGATGGCCGACCGCGTCGCGATCCTCAAGGATGGCGGGCTTTTGCAATGCGGCACCCCGCGCGAGATCTATGAACACCCGCAAAGTCGGTTTGCCGCCGATTTCATCGGACTGATGAACTTCATGCCGGCAACCGTTGCCGATGGGGCGCTGTTGGCCCGTGACGGAAGCCGCATCGCCGCACCCCTGCCCGAGGGGGCACATAACGGCGACCCGATGATCGCCGCCGTTCGTCCCGAACGGCTGCACCTCGGAGAGGGTGACCATGAAAACCGTTTGCGCGGGCGGCTCATCGCGAAGGCCTATCACGGCCTCGATCTGCAACTGCATCTTGAGACGGATTTGTCTCAGGAGCCCATTCTTGTCCGCCTCACCGCCTCCGAGGCCGAGGGGCAGGCCCTTGAAACCGGCACAGCGATCACCTTGGGCTGGAAAGCGCAGGATACGCGGGTTTTTAACGCCTGATTAACCAATGCACCGACGCAATACCGACGTGAATACCGACGTGAATGCCGACACTGAAAACTGACAGGAGAGAGACCATGGCACAGAAAACATTCGCATTCTTCCCCGAGGCCGCATTCGGCCCCGCGCTGAACTCCGTCGGCATCGCACAGGCTGTCGAACGGATGGGCCACAAAGCCGTATTCCTCAGCGATCCGGGCTTTGTGGAGATCTACGAAGGCTACGGCTTCGAGGCCCATCCCGTCGCCCTGTCCGAGCCGATGCCACCCGAGAAAATGGCGAAATTCTGGGAGGATTTCATCAACTCGCACATTCCCAACTTCCGCAAGAAACCGATCGACCAGATCGACAATTACGTCAAAGAATGCTGGGAAGCGATCGTCGACAGCGCCAAATGGGCCGAGCAGGATCTCCCCGGTATTCTCGCCAAGATCAAGCCCGATGTGATTTCGGTGGATAACGTCATTCTGTTCCCCGCGATCAAACAGTATGGCGTGCCTTGGGTGCGGATCATTTCCTGCTCCGAGAACGAAATCGAAGACGAAGCCATCCCGCCCCACCTGTCGGGAATGTCCGAGAACGACACCGAAGGGCACGCCGAATTTCGCAATAAATTCAACGAGGTGATCAAACCTATCCATGACGATTTCAACGACTTCCTGAAATCAACCGGAGAAGACCCGTATCCGGTGGGCGAATTCTTCGAAGCCTCCCCCTACCTCAACCTTTTGCTCTATCCCGAACAGGTGAAATACGACCGCGCGGAGCCACTTGACCCCAAGCGTTTTCAGTATCTTGAGGGGTGCGTGCGTCAGGACGAAACCTACGAGGTGCCACAGTTCGACAAGAACAATGACGGCCCTCTGCTCTACATCTCGTTCGGCTCACTCGGGGCGGGTGACACCGATCTGATCAAGCGCCTTATCGAACTGATCGGCAAGACACGATACCGCGCTCTGGTCAATGTGGGCGACTACATGGAGGAGTATGGTGAGGTTCCGGGAAATGTTCATCTGGCCGGCTGGTATCCACAACCGTCTGTCATTCCGCAGGTCGATCTGGTGATCCACCACGGCGGCAACA
>Ga0102926_1001226_pt1 | contig 15307 bp, 17 predicted proteins | sample SalPonR1_A_D2_MG_FD_78173 | JGI IMG/M metagenome (GOLD analysis project Ga0102926, IMG submission 78173) | Salt pond soil microbial communities from South San Francisco under conditions of wetland restoration - Salt Pond MetaG R1_A_D2_MG | ecosystem: Environmental > Aquatic > Marine > Intertidal...
ACTTTATTTTCTAAGTCTTTATCTAACATTACATTAACCTTTTCTTGAAGTTTTTCAAAAGACTTTATATCAGTTCCGTCTTCAACTTCTTTCTCAATAATCAAAACTGATTCAACTTGAATTGGTTCATATGGTTGGTTTGTTACAGTCATTCTTTTATGACCACCAAAAGTTATTTTCATGTTTTTATCCCTCTTTACTATAATTATAACTTTTTTATTTTGTTTTGTCAATAAAAAACCCACTCTTTTGAGTGGGTCTAAGGTCTAATTTTAAACAAGTCTTTCTCGTATAGTATCTAAGTCTTCAGACTGTCTCAATCTTGCATAAGAAATAGAAGTATATTCTTTATCCTTACTGCTTTTCTTTCCTTTATAATTATCATCAAAATAAATACTCATTAAGTCTGAAATTGATCTTGCTTCATATTCTTTATGATAATCATAAATGGTGTAAACACCTCCAACCTTAGTAACTGTTACGACGTGAGAATTCTTTACATCAAAATTTGGAATAACTATATACTGATATGCAATAGCTTCATTAAAACGAGCCCATAGATACCACATATAAGAAAAATCATCACAGTCTCTTCCATAAGGAAGAACATCCCAAAAAAAGAACTTAGGATCAAGAAATGTAAAATCTACAAATCCCTTGCCTGGATCTGACACATACTGATATTCAGTTATCTTTTTCTTAAATTCATCTTTTGAAAGAGGAACCATATCTCTCTCAAAATCAATCTTTGGAACTCCAAGGAATCTACTTTCAAAAAACTTGTTAATAATTGGATTCCATTCTCCTCTAAATACAATATACAATTTTGTAATTAGAGAACCTAAAAAATTTCTATTTGCCATTATAACTCCCTTTCTACTCCGTGGATTGTTTTTAAAGTTGGAAAACGAAGTGATAAATCACCATCTTTATCCACGGATTCTTCAAAATATTGAACAGTAATTTTCTTTCCAACTATATCTTTAGGATTATCAAAAAACTGCCTTCTTTCGTTCAACGAAAAACCAGAACCAACATTCACTTGTGATCCTTTATGCTCAATTACTACAGAGGCTAACATTTCTTCTTCAACTTCAAGTCCTGTATCTTCACTAATAATTCGAAATGGTCCAGTTTCAATACCAATCACTTTATATTCTGCATCATTAAATGATTTTACTTTTAACATATTCTTGCTTCTCTTTCCAGCATAAGGAACATCTTTTCGAATAATTAAACCTTCCCATCCATGATTATCTGCATATGCAGACATCTCTTCAAAATGTTCTGTATTCTTTATTACAGTCTGCTCTACTGGATCAAGAATTCCTGATGGTGATTCAATTTTCATGTAATTTTCATATCTATCTGAAAATGTTGTTTTTGATTTCTTATCTATAAAATCTTGATAAGAGATTAAGTCAAAAATTTTATATCGTGGATTCTCAATAGTATGATCTTTTTTTCTAATTTCTTTCATTACATCAGTAAAATTTTCATTTTCATTACTATCAACAATACAGATTTCTCCATCAAGGACAAAATCTAATGAAGGAATGTGCGGTGCATCATTATAAATCTCTTCTTTTATTGCTTCTTTTACTTTATCAAGTGTCAAAAACTCCTTACCAGTTCGAGAAAATAATTTCACCTTTCCATCTTTATAAACAGCGAGGCATCTTACTCCATCAAGCTTTCTTGATGAAAACCAAATATCATTACCTTCAAAAAATGGAGCTTTATCAGCATCAAATTTCTCAGCTAATTGAACCTTAAACTCTGGAATCAAATTTTTAAATACCTTATTAATTCCAGTCGCATTAATTCTTGTCTTTAAGTTTCCATCTATAATTCTATAGATTAACTCTTTACTTTCTGGAAACTGTTCGATAAATCCTTTAACTGATGCAAGAGCTGCATGCCCAGTAAGTTCTCTGTTATCGAGTTTATCAAGAAGTTTAAATAAATCTTCTTCTTTACACCCTTCCCACTCATTGCTTGACTCTGGATGATTATCCACAGTTTTACTTGAAACATAATATTGTTTCATTGGATCGTAAGTGTATCTTAATACTTTTTCAAGATTTGGATATTTTGCAAGTGATTCAATTTTATCATTCGTTGAATTACTTGCATTTACATCATCAATCATTGTTTGTAGTTCTTTAAACATTATCTCTCCTTTTTGCATTTATATCTTCTTTCATCATATCTAATTGTTGTTCAGTTATAGCTAATTTATTTTCTAACTCAACTATATATTGAGCTACATCACCACACCAAGCTCTTTCACAAATACAAGTAAATTCTGTTTCTGTATCTCTATCAATATTCCTAGCTCTTGAAAGCTCAAAAAGAATTTTTGCATAATCTTGTTTCTCTATAGTTAAATCTTCATTTGGTTCCACTGTCATTCTCCTTAATGATTTTAAAAATTTCCTCAACATTTTCATCAGCTCCAGTTGATTCAATTATATAATCTACTTCTTGTTTTATAACTTCCATTGGAAATTGCTTTTTATCGTCTTCAAGTCTTCTTTCAAATTCACTTGAATCATAGTCACCACGAACTCTACATCTTCGTCGTCTTTCTTCTTCACTAGCATTAATGAAGAAAACTATACACCTATCTCCAAAATACTCTTTGAACTCTCTTACACCCATCATATCAAGAACAACAACATTTAACATATCATTTTTTACTTCATTTTTATGAACACCATAATGCCAAACCTCTGGTATGTTATTAAGTAAAGTGTTATATTTTCTATGTTCTATGAATTCGCCCTTATCAGCCATGTCAAGAAATTCTTTTTCTGTTATAAACCAATAAGGATTTCCTTGATCTTCATAATCTCTCATAGGTCTTGTAGTATTTGATATAATGAAATGAGCACCATTTTTTTCTATCAATCTTGCAATAGTGTCTTTTCCAGATGCGCTAAAACCAGCTAAAATAATAATTTTCTTCACTAACTAACCTCTATTTTTCTTTCTTCAAAATTAAATGAACATTTAATATCAATGTTGTATTTATTTTTTACATATTGAATCACTCTTTGCTTCAAATCTTCATTCATTAATTCACCAAAGAAAACTTCATTTAATTCTTTTATCATACTACTTCTCCAAAATAATCAAAAACTACATCAGGACTTCTTTCTGCTGAAAGAAATCTTTCAAAAATTAATCCATATTTAATTGGATCAAGTGTCGTAATATCAAGTGCATATAAAAGGAGAGAACCACCACCTGAACCACGAGCAGGTCCACGAACAATACTTTCACTATCAGCAAATCTAAATATATCCTCAAGGATAAGAATATAATTTGCCATTCCTTTTCTGATGATTACAGATAATTCTGTAGATAGTCTATCTTTGTATTCTTTTGGACAATCTTCGTAATCATCAACTCCAAATCTTTTTGCAAGACCTTCTCTTGCTTTTTGAATTATAGTAGAATCATCATCTTCTGTTACTGTTGGAAGAATCATTCTATTTCTTTCTGGAATTAAATAATTGCATTTATCTGCAACCTTTAAGGTATTTGAACACCATTCTTCAATTTGTTCATTTGTATAACTATAATCCCATTGTTTGTTAAACTTCTTATAATCTTCAATATCATGATAATAAAGATTCTTTGATTCAATCTCAAATGTAATATTATCAATAGTATCTCTATTTCGAATTGCAATAGCTAAAGTTTGAATCTGATCCTTTCCTGGCAGATGATAATGCACATCACCAGCAAGAACAATCATTCTATTATACTTCTTTGCCATTCTTATTTCAAAATCGTTTATCTTTTTCTGATCATAATCATCACCTTCATCTTTATCATATAATTCAGACATATGAAGTTCAGTATAAAAATCATCACCAAATTCATCGACAAAAAGCTTATAAAGTTTTTCAGCTTTTTCTTCTTCACCAGCTCTGAATAATTTATTGAATGGTGAGTTACCACAACCAGAACCAATAATCAAACCTTCTTTATTTTCTATGATTTCTTTTATGAGGATATTGTTTCTATAATAAAAGTGTTTTTCGTCACTATTGCTGAGATAGTTTAATTTCAATAGGTTTTTGTAACCTATTTCATTTTTCGCAAGAAGAATGAGATGCATATTTTCATTTCTTATCCTTTTCTTCTTACCGTTCTTTTCTTCAAATCTCTCAAGCTCAAACTCGACATAAGCCTCAACACCAAAGATTGGTTTTATGCCTTCCTCTAAACAAGCTTCTTGATGTTTAAAAAAAGCATTCATTCTTCCATGATCTGTTACTGCAAGAGCTGGATGTCCTTTCTCTTTTGCAAGTTTTGCATATTGAGAAGGATCACCAATTCCGTCAAGCTGAGAACCTATATGAGTATGAAGATGTAATTGAACAAAACTCATTTTTTCCCCTTTTGTTTATATATGTAATAATTATAAATCTTTTATTTTATTTTGTCAATGATTACTGATGACTGTTGTAAAGATAAGTGAAAGAATCTTTTGGAGAACTATTAATGAAATCATTTAAAGAATATTTAGAAGAAGCAAGATACGAAGACTGGAACTACGACTTGCCAAAAAACAAAAAGTTTGAATCTGATAAAAATAACATCTATTATGCTCAAAAAGTATTAAAAAATGCACCGAAGGAATTAATAGACGAAGTAAAAAGTTCATTAGAAAAAGACGGTAAGCTTCCTAAAGGTAAAGAGTTTGAAGATGTTTATAAGGCCATCTTTGTTATGAATCATGCTGCAGATGTAAAAAATTTATCAGCCTTAAAAGACAAAGACCTTGCTACAAAACAAGATGACTTTAAAGAGCTTGTAGATAAAGTTGGACTCGATAAAGAACAAGTTATTAAAACTGGTGACGAACTTGCTGAAAAAGATGTAAAAGAAAATAAATCTAAAAGTAAAGACGATGAATCAAAAGACGATGAATCAAAAGACGATGAATCAAAAGACGATGAATCAAAAGACGATGAAAAATCAGGAAGTGATAAAACTGATAAAGATTCAGAAGAAGATTCTGAACCAGACAAAGGAAAATCTGATGATGACGCTCCTGATGATTCTGATTCAAAAGAAAGTGAATCTGGTGATGATGATTCCAAAAAAGACAAAGATTCAAAACCAGAAAGAAAAGTAGATACAAAAAGCTCAGAAGAAGTTCAAGATATTATAGATAAAACTATTGAAAGATTTGACACTGAACTTGAAAAGTATGATGCAGATAATGCTAATGATAGATCAAGAATAAATAAAATAAAGAAAATACAAAAAAACTATCAAAACAAAGCAAATAAACTTCTTGATACAGTTAGAAAAAAAGAAGGAAGGCTTTCTGATCCTGATTTACCTTCTGATTGGAAGATAAACGCTAAAAGAGATATAAAGAAATCTATTAATAATATTGAATCTGAAACAAGAAATGCAAAAGCCGATCTTATAAAAAATTCTACGAGAACTGGCACCGAAAAAGTAGCAAAAGGATTTAAAGACGCTGTAGATAAAGTTAAATCAACTGGAGAAAAAATTGCTGGTTCAAAAGCTGCACAAGGAATGAAACAAGCTGTAAGCAAAACAAAAGAAACAGCTGATAAAATTAAAAAATCAAGCACTGGGCAAGCAACTCAAGAAAAAATACAACAAGCTCAAAATAAAGTGAAATCTGGATTAAAGAAAGCTGATGCTGCTGTTGGTGATGTTGTTTCAAAAGGTAAGAAAAGTGAAACCTATAAGAAGGGTAGAGATGCTATGAGTAAATTATCTAAGAAAGTTGGAGATAAAGTAACTCAAGCTAAGCAAAATATAAAAAATACAAAAGGAAAACTTTCAACAGCTGGCAAAGCAATGAAGGCTGGAGTTGAAAAATCAAATGAAGAGCTTAAGAAGGCTAAGACATCAACACAAAAAAGTAAAGAACAAAAAGCAAAAGAAGAACTTCAAAAAAGATTTATTAATAATAAGAAAAAGAATGATGAAGAAGAAAAGAAAAAGAATCAAAAACGTATAACTGCAAGTTAAAACAAAAGGGACTCAATTGAGTCCCTTTTTTATTCATCTTCATATTCATCTTCATATTCATCAAATATTTGATTAAATATAGTATTCTCAATATAATGACTAATCATAGCATTTTTCATATCAGCATTCATTTTTTGTTCATTAGAAGAGTTATAATATAATTCTGGCCTAAACAATATTTTCACATCATCTAAAAAAAACATAACATCACCAGAATTAAAAACTCCACCATTTGTCGCTTCTTTTAATTTTTGTAATTCTTTATCCATACCGAAAGTTTTAGCATAAACCCATTGAGTCCAAATATTCTCAAGAAAGTAAAAGTTAAATTTTACATTTATTACCACACCATTATCTAACATAACAGCACCATAACTATTCACAAGAGCTTTCTTTTCTTGCTGCATTTTATTCTTTTTGTTTTCTGCAATAATTTTTTTATTTTCTCTTTTTATTACTTCATCAACAAACTCAAGGACACTTTGTTCTTTTTCTTGTTCTCCATCATCAGGTAAAGTAGACACATTAAACCTCCTTATGGATATAACTAAATCCACTTGAATTTAGCTTTACTTGTATATGATGCTTGAATTTATCTTTATAAAATTCCTGATGTGATACAACAAAAATTGCACTTGTTTTACCAATATTTTCAAGAATTTCAAAAACAGAATTAAATCCTCTTTTGTCTAAATTTCTATCAAGTATTTCATCGAACACAAGAACATTTACAGTGCTTGAAAAGAATGTTTTAACCATCATAAACATAGCAAAAGAAATTGCTAATTCAAATCTTGTTTTTTCTCCAGAGGAAAAAGATCCAAAATTTACTTCTCTTTTATTTCTAATTATTTTCTCGTTAAGGTCTTTATCAAAAGTTATTTTTATATCATCATCAAAAAAGAACGGAATATAAAAATTAACTCTTTCATTAAAAATCTTAATCATTTTATTTATAAAGAATTTTTTAAAACCAACATCTTTATTTGAGAAAACTTGAGACAACACGCTAAAATATCCATCTTCATTTTTCTTATCTGTTAATTTTTTCTCAAGTTTTGTAACTTTTTTCTTCAAAGCAATAATCTTCTTTTTGGTTTCTTCAACATAAGTTTTATCATAAGAAGACTTAGCTTGAGTATCAATTACAATAATTTCATTACGCATTTCTTCAGCTTCAAGTTCAAGTTCATTTATTTTCTTTTTAAGATTCTCAAGAAACATAGTATGATGTTCTGGTTCTTCACCTGGCTCAATAATTTGATTTTCTAAATCTTTAATTCGTTCTTTGATCTCTTTATTATATTCTTCAGCATTTTTTATTCTATCTAACAATGAATTTATTTCAGCTTCAGCTTCTTTAATTTCTGTAGAAATTTTATTTAGATACTCTCTACTATAAAGTGTCTTAAAACCAGTTTCAACAATTTTTTCTTCTAACTTTTTAATAGCATCATCAGCTTTTTTATTATGAATATCAATCTCTTCTATTTCAGTAAGAAGTTTTGCAATTTGCTCTTTACTTTTTTTTATTGATTCTTGTTTTTCCTCTACAAGTTTTTCATTTAACTCTTTATCAATTTGTTGATTACATACAGGACAAATATCACTATGTTCTTTAAGATGTTTTAATTCAGAAAATTTTTCTTTTACATCTTCTTTAAGTTCATTAACTCTGTCGTTTTGATACTTTGAATCTTTTTTTGTTGATTTTATTTTTTCTGTAGCGTCTTCATACTTTTTATTCTTTTCAATTTTTTCTTCATAATCATCAATAAACTTTAATTCTTTTACTATATCAATTTTCTTTAATTCTTCTATTTTCATTCTATAAGAATTATATTCTTCTGAAAGAGTTGTTATATCTTTTAACCTAGCATTTTCTTTCTCAATAGTTTCTTTGATCGCCTTGTTGTTTGCAATGATATCATCATATCGTTGATTCTTAATAATTTCATTATCAACATCAATCTCTCTGAACTCGTTGATTCTTTTTTCAAGTTCCATAACTTTCTCTTTAAGTTCCATCTTTCTGTTTTTAAGAGAAAGTAGCGTGCTCTTAATTTTATCATTATATTCCTCAATAGTAGAAGACAAAGCTTCATGAGAAGATTTATTTTTTACCAATTCAGTCTCTATTTTTTGTATTTCTTCAAGAAGAGGATCTCTTAATTTCTTTAATTTTTTTACATAATCATTAACATCTTTTAATGATAAAATACTTTCAAAAGAACGTAATCTTTCTGATGGTTTTGAACGCAAAAAAGAGCTATACAATTCAGAAGAAAGTATAACTGATGATATCATAGCCGTATATGATATCTGAATTGTATCATCAATCCGAGATTGTGTATCCCCTTTGGTTCTCGAAGAAATGTTCTTTTTGTTTTTGAAGAATAGTAATTTATTTCCATGTTCTTCATGATTTCTATATCTGACAATAGAATAAGAGTCTCCCCCGATTGTGAATCCAACTTCGACTTTACAATCTTTACCAGTTTGCCAGTTGATAACGTCGTCTGCCAATGCCATACTCTTTCCGTAGATTCCCCAAATAATAGCATCAAAAAAAGTAGTTTTTCCTGCACCATTTTCTCCTACTATTAATTTCACCCCTTGGAAATCTAATTCAAGTTCTGTCTCTTGATCTGGATAAGACTTGAAGTTTTTTAGTTTTACAAATTTAATTCTCATTTATCACCCTATATATTTCACATTCATTCTACCATATGGACCAGAAGACTTTCTTCTTCCTTGATGAATTATTCTAATTTCATTATCGAATCTTACTGAATACTTATTGTGAATATCAACACAATAAAAATCTTCATTAGTTTTTAAGTATCTGTTATATAGTTTACTTAAAATATGAATTTTTGTCAACGACTTCTTCGTTTCCTACGTTCTTTTTTGAATCTTTTTAGAGTTCCATCATCAAATATCGTCATTCTTTCACTATATAATTGAATACTAATTGTGTTTTCTTTAAAGTTCTTAAACAAAACAGGAAGCGTATTTAATCTCCCTCTAACTGTTTTCATGATTCTACCACCTTCTCAAATAAATCAACTAACTTCTTATTATCAATACCATCAACAGATACATTATTCATTATATATTCAGTCATCATTTCTTTTACACCAGAATTAAAATTAATTCCATCTTCATCTTGTTCTATGGTTATATCGTTATTATTTTCTTTAAAATAAGGTGTTACATCAAGTGCGCCATTTTCATAAAGAAGATGTTTTAATTGAACATAATTATCAAGTTTTTCCTCGATTTCAACTTGAACAAAAGCATTTATAACATCAATTTTATTAAAGTCCTTTGCTTTAATTTTTAAATAGGTTGGTGCTTGATCATAAATTTCTCGTTTCCAATCACCACTATCAGTATCAAAAACAACAAATCCTTTTTTTTGACCAATTTCTCCAAAGTTCATTTGATATGGAGATCCCATATAAACAATATTCTTCTTTTGTTGTGGTCTATGAAAATGTCCTGTAAATACTATATTATATCCTTCGAATCTATCAGAAGGAATTCCCATTTTTTCATTTACATGATACTTGTTATCAAAAGTAAAATCAGCAATAGAAAGATGAGTAATGAGAACATCACCATCATCTGATATTTCACCTTCACTTTTTGTATAAGGAAGAAAATCAAACTTTCTTCCACCAATTTCTAATTGTTCAAATTCCTTAAACACTTTACTAAAAGGACTAAATGCTTCAACCAAAGAATCATTATCAACATTATAAATATCATGATTACCAAGAAGAATATATAAATTAAAACCTTCATTCTTCATTTCCATAAATTTAAAAAACAAAGGAAGAAATGCTTCATTTTTTATTTTAGAACTTTTTTCAAATATATCACCAGCAATGATAATATCTTTTATGTCATTATCATTACAGTATGAGATAATATATTCAATATAATCTAAACAGATATCAGCATAAATTCCTTCATCTACGTGCCAATCTGATGTTATTAATACTTTCATTTAATCCCCTTAAATAGTTATGTCTATATTATACTTTTTTTGTTTTTATTTGTCAAGAAAAATCTTCTTCTTCAATCATTTGTTTTGGAATTCCTTGCATAAATTTTGACAGATAAACTTGATAAGGAAACTCTGTTTCATCCTCATACATTCTGTATTCGTTTATTCTTTTTAATAACTCAATCATAATTGATTCTTTATTATAAGAAGTTGCTTCCTTGAGAATTCTTACTTTTAATTTCTCATCTAATTCATTTTTTTCTTCGTATTTTTTTACAAACTCTTTTAAGATTTGTTCAAAACTTTTTCCTTTAGCCATTCTGGTTCTCCTAACTGTCCAATTGGAAGTATATCATATAAATTATGTTCTTCAACTAAATCCCAATCTATTCCTTGTTTTCTTGCATTTCTTAATGCTCTTGGATATGGTCTTAAATTTTTCAAAGCCCATATTTTTTTTATTTCATCATTTGATTGAAATGACTTTAAAGGTATTATTTTATCAAGAACCCAATAACTACCATAATTTTTCCAAGACATTTTATTATCAAACTGAGATTCTAAATGTTCTTTCAGTTTTGTTAAATCAGTTTCAAGTATACGCTCCCAAATATAACCACTTCTATTTCTTTTGAGAGATCGTCTAATTGATTGCCCAACTAATTCATTAAGACCTTTGTTTTTCATATTATATTATCTTTACTTTATTAAAAGCCAAACCGACCTTCCCAAGTATTTGGAATTATCGAATAACTAACAAACCAAAAAGATAATACTATAAAACATAAACTAAATAAGGAGTTTAACAAAAATGGCAATAACACTTAGTGCTTCAAAATCATCAACCGTTGAACCTATTAAGAAAAATAGATGGATTTATCAATTCACTTCTATTCCAGGCAACGATGGCGACAAGGTAAGTGATTTAGCTTTTGCTGCACATACAGCAACAGTCCCACAAGTTTCTTACAATGCAATTGAAAGTATGAGATTGAATGAAAAATTCACCTCAGCAGGTAAGCCAACTTGGAATGACCTTTCTGCAACTTTCTATGATTATATAGATGGAGCTGCTTCTGCAGGACAGATTCTATATAACTGGTCACAAAGCATTTACAATCCTATTACTGGACAGATGTTCTTTAAGAAACAGTATTCAACATCAGCAACTCTTGCTCAGCTTGACCCAGCTGGTGCAATCGTAAGATTGTGGAATGTGTTCTACATTTGGCCACAGTCTGTTGGTTGGGGTGATGCTCTTTCTTATGATGATGATGCAATTTCAGAATGTAATGTAACATTCAAGTATGATTACGCACTCAAAGCAAATGATGTAGATACTAACCCATCTGCATAATAAACACTTCTCTATCCTTTTGGTCATCTCTCAAACGAGAGATGGCCTTTTTTATGCTTAAATATTTAAGCATAAAAAAGGGACACCGGAAAGGGGGATAAAATTCCGATGCCCCAAGGGGGATAATCTTAATATCAACTTAACGAATTAAGTCAATAGATTAATTTTTACTTCTTTAGGTTTTGCTTCCTCTTTAACTGGAATGAATACTTTCAATATTCCATTCTTCATAGTAGCCTCAGCATTTTCAGTATCATATTTAGCATAAGGAACAAAATAATATTGCTTCTGAGAAGATGTTCTCAACCCTCTATGTAAGTATTGAGACTTCTCTTCATCCAAATCATTTTCGTTCTTTTTTAATTCAAGCCACATTTTATCACCATCAAAAGACAAGGAAATATTTTCCTCATCATAACCAGCAACTGCAAATTCAAAAGTTAGATCTTTTGTCTCTTTATCTAACATTACATTAGCTGGTGGAAAATTACAACCGTAAAGATCCTTTGCTTGTGGCAATTCTGCCGCTTCAAAAAAACTATCTAAGTCTCTAAAGACTTGATCGAATAACTCAAAACCAAAAATGTTTTGGTTTTTTCTTACGTGTCCGTGAGGACCACTTCCATTTCTTAACTGTTTGTTCATAACAAACCTCCTAAGAGCATTTATTTTTAACTCCTCTATACAGAGCGAGTTTATTTGAACTATAATATAATTATAACATTTATTTTTTTATTTGTCAAGCCTTCTTAATGGCTGGATTATCTGGATCGTATTTTATTTTTAATTCTCCTACTTTATCAAAGTCTATTGTTACCATACTTCTTTTATTAACCGGAAAAGTCTTATTCTTAACTACACCCTTTGTTCCAACTGGAACTTGTGGTTTATTATTCATCAACCCAATAGGTTGAGTTGAGATAACTTTCGTTCCATCCTTGAAAACATTCTTAGCTTTATCAAGAACTTTTTTTGCTGCTTTAGCAGATTTTAATAATTCCATTTTCTCTTCCTATATTATAACAATTTATTATACTTTTGTCAAGCCTTATACAAATTTACGTTTTATAAAAGTTTCCCATTTTCTTCTATCAAATTTATTAGCTTTGCCTTTTACTTTCTTTTTAAAATCTACTTTAACATAAGGTTGCTTATTACTATTTCTTTGATATTTAATTGTTTCTCCAACAGCATAAAGTATTCCTAATACATATACAGTTTTTAATCTTGCAATAATTTTATTAGTTTGAAAATTATATTCATATTCAAACATATTTTCAGTATGTATTCTTATTTTTCTTTGTAACTCTCTTGATAAAAATCCTTTAAACCATCTATCAAATCTTCTACTTGATACCATCTTTCTGAATTTTCTAATTATAAAATCACCAAAATAAGTTGTATGATTGTGCGCAATTAAATCTGGAACTTTTCTTTTAAGACTAAATGTTTTTTCAAATTTACTAATGTGACTTCTTGGACTCACACCCATCAAAGCTTCATTCAACCACTTCTTCCAAAGAAATCTAAATCTAACGATTTTAGATGAAAAACTTTGAATAACAAAATACTTTTGACTATAATTATCTAAAGAATTATGTAATGCTTTCTTTAAAGATACTCTATCAATTCTTCTTGCATCAGCTGGTTGATTGAAATCATACTTAGCAGAAAACAAAATTACTCCCATAGTAACAATCCAATCACCACCAGAATCTACAGATTGAACGTGTGATAAACTTAGCATACTTGGAGTTATTTCTATTGAGTCTGTTCTTGGCTCTTCTGGCTCAACCCAGATTCCATTAATAAATGGCATCTATTTACTCCTCACTTTTATCTTCGTTATCTTTATCTTGACTATCAGATTCTTCCGATCCATCTATTTTATCTTTTATTTCAGATGGACTTTTGAATAACTTATCTGGATTTTTCATTTCTTTTACAGTAATAAGATTATTAATTAATCTATATTTTTTTAATTTATTATAATCTTCTTCATCAAGTTCTTTCTTCAAAGCTCTTTCAAATCTTTTTATTGCTGCTTCAATCTTCTTTTCAGCATCAACAACTTTCTTTGGTCTTTTAATATACTTAGGATCTGAAAAATCTTCATCTTTTATTACTTGAGTATAATCATCTAAATTACCAGTATATTCAGAACCTTGAGTTTTAAAGATTCTTTTTTCAATATCATTAAATTCAACTTTTCCAGCATCTTTAGCTTTTGCTTTTATAAGTCTTGAATGTCTTTCTTCAGCTTCTTGAATCATTTGTTTAATCATTGATTCATATAATTTTTTTAATCTTGGATTACTACCAACTTTTAATTGATTGATAATATCTCTTCTAAGCATATACTTAGCAAAAGCAGCATTAAATTTTCCATTAGTTTTGAATTCTGGAATGTCAGATATTGTTTCTTCATTAACTGAATCTTCTTCTTTCTTTTTTGCTGCATCTGATTCTTTTTTAGCAGCACCTTGTCTTAATGCAATATTTCTTTTAACAATATCAGTAGCTTGCTTTCTTTCTTCATCTGAAAGGTCATCTTTTGCACTAAGTTTAGATATTATATTATGATTCTTTCTTAATTCATCAAAAGTTTTCTTTAAATCTTCAAGCGATACATCTTCAAAATCTGAACCAGCAAGATTATAATTTTTAAGAACTTTATTTACTATAGATTCTTTAAGTTTTCCTGTTTGTTTAAAATCTGCAAGTAATTGTCTTAAATCATCAATTGATTGATCTAATTCTTTTATTTTCTTTTGTTTCTCTTCTGAACTTCCAAAATAGGAACCTCTTTTCTCAATCTTTTTCTTGCCACTTTCCACAGCTTGTTTGAATTGAGCATGTGTCATTCCAAACTTGTCTTTTGCTGTTACAACTTTATTTGATTTTACCATTCTTTTAATAAGTTGATACGGAGCCAAGACTTCTTTTCTGAACTTCATTATGTCATCTATAAGTTTATCACCATATTTTTCATATATTTCTGATAAAACTTCTTTTTGTTGTTTAGTTAATTTATAAACTGTTGCATCATCACCTTTTCCAGATGATTTACCAGCAGAAGCTCGTGCTTTTTCTTTTGCTATAACACCCTTTGCTTTTGTTCCCTTAGCTGCATTACTCAATGTATCATCAACGCTTTTTCCAGCTTTGTGTAATTTTCCAAGCATATTTCTCTTAAAAGTCAAATAAGCAAGTGTTGGAGTAATTGGCATGAAACCTTCATATAAGTTTTCAACAATTGTTACGTCATCTATTTCAAGTGTCTTAAAAAGTATATCTTCAAAATTCATTGTTTACCTCAATAGGGGATTCTTTACTTTATCTTTACCATTTATTTTTAGATAAATTATCTTTAGCCCATAATGGCTGAGTGTTTTTATAATTGAAAGCTTTAAGCACTTGCTTCTCATCTGTCAAATCAAAATTATTGATTGGAACAATGTGGTCTATATGCCACTTGCTTCTATTTTCCCAAGTCATTCCATCTTCAAATCTTTCTTCAAGATACTTTATATAAAAATCCATGCTACAGCCAAGAAGTTCTTTTGTTGAGTTTGATTTATTTTTTATAGCTACATTTATTCTATTTCTTATTCTAACTTCTATATCATAATTTATATCATTTAATCTTCTTTTTCTATAATATTCATTTAAAACTTCCCTATTTTCTTTTCTATAAAATTTCATTTTTTCATTTAATAAAACTTTATTTTCCTCATAATATTTTTTTTGCTTATTTCTTATCTCTTTTTTATTTTTATTGTAGTTTTCTTTTCTATATTTTTTTCTTTTCTTTTTTTTTATTTTTTTGTAATTTTGAAAATTTTTTTTTTTTTCATCTTTTCTTTTTTTTCTTTCTTTTTTTTTTCATTTTTTTCTTTTAT
>Ga0102926_1001233_pt1 | contig 15214 bp, 13 predicted proteins | sample SalPonR1_A_D2_MG_FD_78173 | JGI IMG/M metagenome (GOLD analysis project Ga0102926, IMG submission 78173) | Salt pond soil microbial communities from South San Francisco under conditions of wetland restoration - Salt Pond MetaG R1_A_D2_MG | ecosystem: Environmental > Aquatic > Marine > Intertidal...
ATCGCTGAGTTCCGCGACGATGCTGTTGCGCTCTGCGTCGCTGAGTTCCGCGACGATGTTCTTGCGCTCTGCATCGCTGAGTTCCGCAATGATGTTCTTGCGCTCTGCATCGCTGAGTTCCGCGACGATGCTGTTGCGCTCCGCGTCGCTGAGTTCCGCGACGATGTTCTTGCGCTCCGCATCGCTGAGTTCCGCAATGATGTTCTTGCGCTCTGCATCGCTGAGTTCTGCGACGATGCTGTTACGCTCTGCATCGCTGAGTTCCGAAATCACTGTGGCGTCGAAGGGCGTCACGGCGAAGGGGGAGGTGGAGTCTGCGAGGGCGGGAGTGGCCGTGGCGACGATCAGGGCGAGGGTAGAGATGATACGCATTTCAATAGTCCTTTCGGGTCATTGTTTGATCTGTTGTGCGGTGTGTTCCGCGGTGATGAAACGAATTTAGGACCAATCGGTCCGTAAGGTAAGCCCTCTCGCATTTACGTGAAATCCCGTGTGGAGAGTGGTGACGTGGGAAGCGATTATTCGAGACGTCTGAAATCCGTATTCCCCTTGTAAACATTGTATTTTCTTATTCTCTGAGTTTGCTTGTGGGCTGAAAATGAAACAAATTGAGCATTAAATCGTCCGATTTTCTGAAACATTGATCAGGATGTGATCTCGGGCTTTCGGTAATGTGCGGCGATCAAAAAGGCGCCTGACAAGCAGACGCCTTTTCAGTGTTCAAGACAGTGATGTCCGTGACGTGTCACGCGAAGAGCCCCTTGCGCTCGTCACCGGAGAGTTCCACGAAGAGCCGGTCGCGTTCGTCCGACGAAAGCTCAACAAAAAGGTTTCCGCGTTCGTCCCCGGAGAGTTCAGCGAAAAGATCGTTCCGCTCATCGCCTGAGAGTTCCGCATAGAAATTCTTGCGCTCCTCCGTGGACAGTTCGGCAAAAAGTCCGTCACGTTCGTCTGAAGAAAGCTCGGCAAAGAGGCCTTTGCGTTCATCGCTGGAAAGTTCGGAAATCACCGTGCCCGCGGACGGTGTGATGGTTGCCGCGTCAGGCGTTTCAGCAAGAGCCGGCGCTGAGGTCGCGGCGACGATGGCGAGGATACTGAGAGTACGCATTGGAATGTCCTTTCGTTCGGTGTTTCGATGTGCAGGTCGCGGAGTGAACCGCGCTCCTGTTCATCAAGGTGGGCACCGGATCGGGGATTGAAAGCTTATCTCTCGGCGTCGTGACACCACGTGTGACCAAACGCGCGACGGCGTGAATGAACAGTGACGGTCCCGTGAAGAGCGATCAGGCCCTTCACAAGTCATCACGGGAATAAAGATTTGAAATCAGGTGCTTGCTCAGGATCTTTCGGGCGAGGCGGGATATGTTCCCAAAATCTTCACATACGATGTGAAGTAGTCCAACTCCTCCAGCGCGAGCTTGACCGACGGGTCATCGGGATGCCCTTCGATATCGGCATAGAATTGGGTCGCGGAAAACGAGCCGCCAACCATGTAGCTTTCAAGCTTGGTCATGTTGACGCCGTTCGTGGCGAAACCGCCCATCGCCTTATAAAGCGCGGCGGGAATGTTACGCACCTGAAAGATGAAGGTGGTCATCATGCCGTGCGCGCCGCGCCGGGTCAGGTCGGGATCGCGGGCCATGACAAGAAAGCGGGTCGTGTTGTCGCCTTCGTCCTCGATGTTGCGGGCCAGCACGTCGAGCCCGTAGATATCAGCGGCCAGTTCGCTTGCAAGCGCGGCTAGATGTTCTTGACCGGCCTCGGCAACATGCCGCGCCGAACCGGCGGTGTCGGCACCTGTCACGCGGGCGATCTGATGATCGGCGAGAAAGCTGCGGCACTGTCCAAGAAGCATGGTGTGGCTCATGGCCTCTGTCACGCGGTCGAGCGTCACGCCGGGCAGCGCCATGAGGGCGATGCGCACACGAACGAACGCCTCTCCGATGATATGCAAGCCCGACTCGGGCAGGAGATGGTGAATGTCCGCGACCCGTCCGAAGGTCGAATTTTCGACCGGAAGCATCGCGAGATCAGCCTCACCCGATAGGACGGCGGCGATCGCATCCTCGAACGTCCGGCAGGGCAGCACCTCCTTGTCGGGGTAGGTGTCGCGACACGCCTGATGTGAATAGGCGCCAGGTTCGCCCTGAAAGGCTATGGTTCCGGTCATGGGAGTCTCGTGATCAAACTTGGCCCGGGGGAGGGCATTTAGTCGCGCAAACTATACCTTGCGCAACGGCAAGGGAAGCGGATAGATACCGCGCAGGAGATATGAAATGGATGCGTACCTATGTTCGACACGATGACATTCACCAAGATACTGGGCGGCTTTTGCGGGGCGTTCCTGATCTTTTTGATGGGCAAATGGGCGGCTGAGACGATCTATCATACCGGAGGCGGCCATGGCGGCGAAGAGCATGCCGCGGGATACGCGATAGAAGTCGAGGCCGACGACGATGCCGGTGGTGAGGTCGAGGAAGGCCCGACGTTCGATGAGCTTCTGGCGTCAGCGGATGTCGACAAAGGAGCGAGGGTGTTCGGCAAGTGTCGCGCCTGTCACAAGCTTGAAGACGGCGCGAACGCGACCGGCCCGCACCTCTATGGTGTTGTAGGGCGCGACGTCGGTGCGGTCGCGGAGTACGGCTATTCCGGTGCATTGAGCGAGGCCGCCGATGTCTGGACTGCGGAAAACCTGGACGGTTTCCTCGAGGACCCCCGCGGGTATGCGTCGGGCACGTCCATGAGCTTTTCCGGGCTGAATAAGGCAGCGGACCGCGCGAACCTTATCGCGTATCTGGATACGATCGGCGAGTGATTTTCCTTTAGACTTGGCCGACAGAGCCGCCGCCCCATGTGGGCTGGCGGCTTTTTCGTGCGTGAGTTGAATGGCGCCGCGGCCTGACACCTTTTGCCCTTGGCCAGAGACATCCGCGAAAGACTTAACGCTTTAATCGGATTTGTGCGGTTGCGGCACATCACGGAAAGGCATTAGCTTGCGATCTCAGGGAAAGGCACCACATGCACCACATGCAGCGTGCCGAGGGAGGAATGTTTATGGCAGTGTCCAGAGCGGTGACAGCGATCAGGGGAAAACTGGGGGCTGCCGTGATTTTTGCGGCGTTTCTGAGTCAACCGGCCCTGTCCGAAGAGACGATCATCGAATCGCATGGCTATTCCTTCTTCGGAAACCTGAGCTATCCCGCCGATTACGACCATTTCGATTATGTGAACCCGGATGCGCCCAAAGGTGGCGAGATTGCCCTCGCTCTGAGCGGCACGTTCGATTCGATGAACCCTTATGCGCGGCTTGGCCGGGCGTCGGCGCTGTCCACTGTCATGTATGAAAGCCTTCTGGGGCAGATACAGGCGGGATCGGGCAGCCTGCCGTCGGATCATTATGATGAATATTATGGCCTTCTGGCCGAGCGCATCGAGTATCCTGAGGACAAGGCCTGGGTCATTTTCCATATGCGGCCCGAAGCGGAGTTTTCGAACGGCACGCCGGTGACCGCGCATGATGTGGCGTTCAGTCATAATCTGCTTTTGGACCAAGGGTTGAAATCCTATGCGGATGCGGTCCGCGCGCGCATTCCAAAGGTCGAGGTGATCGACGATCACACCGTGAAATTCTATTTCACCGAAGATATCTCACGGCGCAGTCTGATTGATCAGGTTGGCACCGTGCCGATCTGGTCGCAGGATTGGTACGAAGAGACGGGGGCCCGATTGGATGAGCCGCGCATGGAGGTTTCGCCGGGGTCGGGGCCGTATGTCCTCGACGAGGTGAACCCGCCACGTCGCGTGACGTTCAAGCGGAACCCGGATTACTGGGGCTGGGACCTTCCGATCAATCAGGGACGCCATAATTTCGATCGGATCAGGCTTGAGTATTTCGCGGATTCCACGGGCGCCTTCGAGGCGTTCACGGCAGGCGAAGTCACCTTCCGCACCGAGAACGACCCCAAGCAATGGGCAAGCTTCTACGAATTTCCCGCAATCGACGAGGGCTGGGTCAAGCGCGAGGAACTGCCCGATGGCTTTCCGCCCAATATGAGCGGCATCGTTTTCAATCTTGGTTCGAGCCGTTGCAGGATCGTCGGGTTCGGCAGGCGGTAGCGCTCGGGTTCAATTTCGAATGGACCAACAAATCGCTTCTCTACGGGCTCTTTGAACAGCAAGGGTCGTTCTCTGAGGGCACGCCACTCGAGGCGACCGGGTTGCCCGAGGGCGAAGAACTGGAGTTTCTCAAATCTCTGGGTGATGTGGTGCCAGAGGAAGTTCTGACGACAGAGCCGTGGACACCGCACGAGTCCGACCCTGATCGACTTGTCTCGCGTCGGAACCTGCGCGCGGCGATGAAGCTTCTGGACGCGGCCGGTTGGCCAGTGGGGTCTGACGGTATCCGGCGCAACGATGAAGGCGAGGTACTGCGGCTTGATTTCCTCTTTAGTGCGAACGACGCCGCCTCGGCGCGCGCCACGGCCGAGAATTTCGTCTCCAACCTTGAAAAGATGGGGATAGATGCCCGTTTCGAAAGCGTCGATGCCGCGCAATACACCAAGCGAGAGCGAGACCGGGATTATGATCTGATCTTTGACGGATATCCCGCGCTTCTGGGCACCGGGACCGGCCTTGCGCAGCGGTTCGGTTCGGAGGCGGCTGAATACAGTCTTTTCAATCCAGCCGGGCTGGCCAGCCCGATGGTGGATCGGATCATCGAAGAATCTCTCATGACCGAGAGCGAGGCGGAAGAGCATGTGGCGATCCGGGCGCTGGACCGGGCGCTTCGCTATGAATTCTTTGTTCTGCCTGATGGATACGCGCCCAACCACTGGGTCGCCTACTGGGACATCTATGACCATCCCGACAAGATGCCACCCTATGCGCTGGGGGCGCTCGATTTCTGGTGGTATGACGCAGAGAATGCCGCGGCCCTTAAGGCTGCAGGCGCACCGTTGAGGTAAGCCGCACGATGGGTGCCTATATCCTGCGCAGGCTGCTGCTGATCATTCCCACGCTACTGGGAATCATGACGATCAATTTCGTGCTGGTTCAGTTCGTGCCGGGCGGACCCGTTGAGCAGATCATCGCCAACATGCAGGGCGAGGGAGATGCCTTTTCGGGCTTTGCCGGCGGCGGCGGCGATGTCACGACCGAAACCGGGGATTTCGAGAACGAGGGTTATCTTGGCGCGCGTGGCCTGCCGCCCGAGTTCATCGAAGAGCTGGAGGCGCAGTTCGGCCTCGATAAACCTCCGCTTGAGCGGTTTCTCAACATGATATGGAATTATGCGCGCTTCGATTTTGGCGAGAGCTATTTTCGTAAGATCGACGTGATCGACTTGGTGATGGAGAAACTGCCGGTGTCGTTTACGCTGGGTCTGTGGTCCACGCTGATAGCCTATATCGTGTCCATTCCGCTTGGCATTCGGAAGGCCGTGCGCGACGGCACGCCGTTCGACACGTGGACAAGCGGTATCATCATCGCGGCCTATGCCATTCCGTCGTTCCTGTTCGCGGTTATGCTTCTGGTGCTTTTTGCCGGAGGAAGCTACTGGCAGATCTTTCCGTTGCGCGGGCTGACCTCGGACAATTTTGAGCAACTGAGCCTACTGGGCAAGGCGGTGGATTATCTGTGGCATATCACGCTGCCTGTGTTGGCCATGTCGATCGGCGGCTTTGCGACGCTGACACTTTTGACGAAGAACAGTTTTCTGGACGAAATCGGTAAGCAGTATGTCATGACCGCACGCGCCAAGGGCGTGAGCGAGCGCAAAGTGCTTTATGGTCATGTGTTCCGCAATGCGATGCTGATCGTCATCGCGGGCTTTCCGGCGGTCTTCATCGGCGTTTTCTTTGGTGGCAGCGTCCTCATCGAGACGATCTTCTCGCTTGATGGGATCGGGCGGCTTGGGTTCGAGGCCGCAGTGACGCGGGATTACCCTGTGATGTTCGCCACGCTTTACCTGTTCGGCCTTATCGGGCTTGTGATGAAGCTGGTGACCGATCTTACCTATGTTCTTGTCGATCCGCGGATCGACTTTGAGAAGCGCGAGGGCTGAGACGATGGCCGTTTCCGCGCTTACCCGCCGCCGCTGGTTCAATTTCCGCAGCAATGCACGGGCCTATTGGTCGCTGATCATATTCAGCGTGCTGATGCTGCTGACTATGCCCGCAGAGTTCGTGGCCAATGACAAGCCGATCCTCGTGCAGTATCGCGGCGAGTATTACACACCGATTTTCAACTTCTATCCTGAAACGGCCTTTGGCGGCGATTTCGAGACCGAAGCGATCTATCGCGATCCTGAGGTCGAGTGCTTGATCGTGTCCGGCGGGCTTGATGCGTGTTTCGATGACCCGGAAGGGATCATCGAGGACGCGGCGGACAGCGTTGTCGGGGGAGACGCGATCGAAAAGGGCTGGACGCTCTGGCCCATCATTCCCTACTCCTATGACACTGCGGTCGACAGGCCCGGGGCTGCGCCGCTACCGCCCAACGATCAGAACTGGCTTGGCACCGATGATACCAAGCGTGATGTGATGGCGCGGGTGATTTATGGTTTCAGGCTCTCGGTGATGTTCACACTGATCGTGACCGTGCTGAACACCATCATCGGGGTGATCGCGGGTGCGGTGCAGGGGTATTTCGGTGGCTGGGTCGATCTCGTGATGCAAAGGATCATCGAGATATGGGAATCCACGCCACAGCTTTATGTGATCATCATTCTGTTTGCAGTGTTGCCCCGAAATTTCTGGCTTCTGATCGGGATCATGGTCTTCTTCGGCTGGATGGCGCTTGTCGGGCTGGTGCGGGCCGAGTTCCTGAGGGCCCGCAACCTTGAATATGTGCGGGCGGCCAAGGCGCTGGGTGTGGGCAACATGACGATCATGTTCCGCCACATGCTTCCTAACGCGATGGTGGCGACGGTGACATTCCTGCCCTTCATCGTGACGGGCACGATTGCCACGCTCGCCGGGCTCGACTTTCTGGGCTATGGCCTGCCGTCCTCGGCTCCGAGCCTTGGAGAGTTGAGCCGTCAGGCCAAGCAAAACCTACAAGCGCCGTGGCTGGCCTTCACCGCCTTTTTCAGCTTTGCCATCATGCTGTCGCTGCTGGTCTTCATCTTTGAAGGGGTGCGCGATGCGTTCGATCCGAGAAAGACGTTCAAATGAGCTTGCTCAAAATTCGCGACCTTAAGGTGAGCTTTCAGCAGGATGGCAAGGTCAAGCCTGCTGTTCACGGTGTTTCGTTCGATGTTGACCGGGGCGAGACGGTGGCGCTGGTTGGTGAAAGCGGCTCGGGCAAGTCCGTTACCGCGCTGAGCACCGTGTCGCTTCTTGGTGCGTCGGCGATTGTCGAGGGGTCGGTCACATATGACGGGCAAGAGATGATCGGCGCCCCGCAAAAGCGGCTGCGCGATGTGCGCGGCAACGACATCAGTTTCATCTTTCAGGAGCCGATGACATCGCTCAATCCCTTGCATACGCTTGAGCGTCAGATCAGCGAGAGCCTTGACCTGCATCAGGGAATAAAGGGCGACGCCGCACGGCGGCGGATTGTCGAACTTCTGAACCGAGTGGGCGTGCGGGACCCGGAAAGCCGGCTTGGCGCCTATCCCCATCAGCTTTCGGGGGGACAACGGCAGCGGGTGATGATCGCCATGGCGCTGGCCAACAAGCCTGACATCCTGATCGCGGACGAACCGACGACCGCTCTGGACGTAACGATTCAGGCCCGCATCCTCGAGCTTCTGGCCGAATTGAAGCGGGAAGAGAACATGGGGCTTCTCTTTATCACTCATGATCTTGGGATCGTAAGCCGTATTGCGGATCGCGTCTGTGTCATGAAGGACGGTGAGCTTGTCGAGGCAGGTCCGGTGCGCGAGGTTTTCGACGCCCCAAAGCACGACTATACCCGTAAGCTTCTAGGTGCGCGTCCCACGGGAGAGCCCGAGCCGGTGGCCGAGAACGCTCCTGTGATCGTGCGCACCGAGAACCTGCGCGTGTGGTTTCCGATCGAGAAGGGCTTCTTCAAGCGCAAGGTCGGCCACGTCAAGGCGGTCAATGATGCGTCGGTCGAGGTGCGCGCGGGCGAGACGCTGGGCATTGTGGGCGAAAGCGGATCGGGCAAGACGACGCTTGCTCTTGCCGCGATGCGCCTGATCAGTTCGAAGGGCGGCATCACTTTTGACGGAGAAGATGTGCGCAAATGGTCTACCCGTGCCATGCGCCAGCGCCGCAAGGACATGCAGATCGTGTTTCAGGACCCGTTCGGCAGCCTTAGCCCGCGGATGACTTGTGCACAGATCGTGGCCGAGGGGCTGGGCGTGCATGGCTGCCCCAAGGGGCGGACCGAGCGCGAAATGGTGGCCGAAGTGCTGCGCGAGGTCGAGTTGCCGACGGATTCGATGGACCGGTTCCCGCACGAGTTTTCGGGCGGGCAGCGGCAAAGGATCGCCATCGCACGGGCGATGATCCTGCGTCCCAAGTTGGTGGTGCTGGACGAGCCGACCTCGGCGCTGGACATGACGGTGCAGGTTCAGATCGTTGACCTTCTGCGCAGGCTACAGCGCAAACACGGGCTGGCCTATCTCTTCATCAGTCACGATCTTAACGTAGTGCGCGCGATGAGCCATAAGATCGCGGTGATGAAACAGGGCGATATTGTCGAGGCAGGCACCGCCGACGACCTGTTCGAGCGGCCACAGACCGAATATGCCCAATCGCTTCTGAAGGCGTCGATGGAGGAGTCGGCGGCCTGAGAGCCGCCGAGACCGTGGCATCGGATCAGACCGCGCTGCTGTGGCCCGCCTTGCTGAGTTCATAGGCGTCAAAGCTGCGCGCGATCATGCGGGTCAGCGGCCGCGCGGCAGGTGGGATGCGCAGGCCGGTGGTGTCCAGCTCAAGATGTCCTTCGAAGGCGTTCGCCACCTCTGTCAGAAGCTTCAATGCCGTGGGACGCTGACCCGGGAATTCGTCTTCGATCCGGTCCAGATCAATACGGAAGTCGCACATGATCCATTCGATCAGGCGGCCACGCAGGCGGTCCTCGGCGCTGAACTCATGTCCGCGCGTGGTTGAGAATCGGCCCGCGCGGATTGCTGCGGTATGCGCCCCGGTGGCCGGCGCGTTCTGCGCATACCCCTGTGGAAACCGCGAGATCGAAGAGGCACCAAGTCCGATAAGCACCTCAGCGGGGTCGTCGGTATAGCCCTGAAAGTTGCGCCTGAGCCGGTTGGCGCGGTCGGCCACGGTCAAGCTGTCATCGGGAAGCGCGAAATGATCGATACCGATTTCCGCGTAGTGATCCCATAGAAAGAGCCGCCGCGCGGTTTCGAACAACTCGAGCCGTTCTTGCGGCGTGGGGAGCGTGTCGGACGGAATTAATTGTTGCCGCTTGGACATCCACGGCACATGTGCGTAACCATAGAGCGCCACGCGGTCGGGGCTAAGCGAGAGAAGTTTCTGAACGCTTTCCGTGATGCGGTTGGGCGTCTGATGGGGAAGGCCATAGAGGATGTCGGCGTTAAGGCTGTGGATACGGCGCGCGCGAAGTTCGGTGACTGCGTCGCGGGTCAACTCGAAGCTTTGGCGACGGCCAATGCTTTCCTGAATTTCGGGATCAAAATCCTGAACACCGATCGAGGCGCGGTTCATGCCCGCCTCTGCCAGCGCATCGAGGCGGGCACCGTCGATTTCGTTCGGATCGATCTCGACCGAAAATTCCGCATCCGGCCCGAAAGGCACCACGTCAGCGATTTCCCCGGCGAGATCGCTCATCATTGCGGGCGAGAGCAGGGTCGGCGTTCCGCCGCCCCAATGCAGGCGTGACAGGCGCACGCCTTCGGGCAGCACCGCGCGCAGAAGCGCCAGTTCGGCGCGCAATGTTTCGAGATAGGCGATAACTGGCGCATCGCTCTGCGTGCCCTGAGTGCGACATGCGCAGAACCAGCAAAGCCTGCGACAGAAAGGCACATGCACGTAAAGGGATATGTTTGATCCCGGCGCCACAGATGATATCCATGACGAGAATGCATCCGCCCCGACCTCGCGCGAGAAATGCGGCGCGGTCGGATAACTCGTATAGCGCGGCACCTTTGCGTCAAAGAGCCCCAGGTCCGCAAGTTGTGATTTCGTATCCATGCGCCTAGCTTTAGGGCATGGTCGCACACGTCATCCTTGATGCAGATCAAGTCAGAAAAAGCAGGTACAATACATGCTCAAATCCGATCTTCAGGCCGTGCCGCACGAATGTGGAGAATGCCCGATTCGACACCGCGCGGTGTGCGCCCGGTGCGAGCCGACCGAGCTGACAGTTCTGGACCAGATGAAGTTCTATCGCAGCTTTGAGGCGGGACAGACAGTTACTTGGGCCGGCGACCGGATGGATTTCGTTGGGTCCGTGGTAACGGGCGTGGCGACACTGACCCAGACGCTTGAGGATGGGCGCACGCAGATGGTGGGCCTGTTGCTGCCCAGCGATTTCATCGGACGCCCGGGCCGGGATACGGCCGCTTACAACGCGGTGGCGACCACCGATGTGGTCATGTGCTGTTTTCGAAAGAAACCGTTCGAGGAGATGATGGCGCATACACCGCATATCGCCGAACGCCTGTTGGAAATGACCCTGGACGAGCTTGATGCCGCGCGCGAATGGATGGTCGTGCTTGGCCGCAAGACCGCGCGCGAGAAGATCGCCTCACTTTTGGCGATCATCGGGCGGCGAACCGCATCTCTCACGCTTCAGGAAGCGCGCGGCGAGATCGTGTTCGACCTGCCGCTCACACGTGAGGCGATGGCGGATTATCTGGGGCTGACGCTGGAGACCGTAAGCCGGCAGATCAGTGCGCTCAAGCGCGACGGGGTGATCGCACTTGAAGGCAAGCGGCACGTCACGGTGCCTGATTTCCGGCTGCTGATGGACGAGGCGGGCGATGATGCCGATGGCGGGCTCTTGGTCTGAACCCGCCATGCGATCGCCGCCTGTGGCGGCGTTGCCTCAATGCGCCATGAGAACAGGGCGCGTTGCGTGCTGAAGCATATAGAGCGTCGCGCCCCCGAACACCGCTTCGCGGAAGCGGGAATGCCCATAGGCCCCCATCACCACAAGGTCGGCTTCGATATCTTCGGCATGGCGGATGATCACGTCCGCCACGCGCGGCAATGTGCGCGAGAGCACCTCCACTTCGACCTTGTGACCGTGGCGGGCAAGGAACTGTGACAGGAGACCGCCGGGGTCCGAGCGCGTCGCGCCATGGGCAGGAGGATCGACCATGACCACATGCACGCGGTCGGCCTTGGCGATCATTGGCAAGGCGGATTTGACCGCGCGCAACGCCTCGGCGCTTTCGTTCCATGCGACCAAAACCTGTTTTGGAAGCGTTGTAAGGCCGCTTTTGTCGGGTGTGACAAGGACCGGGACACCGGCATCGAACAGGCAGGCCTCAAGCGCGGTTTCGATATCCTGACCGCGCCCGTCACCATAGGGTTGCGGCGCGATAGCAAGGTCGGAAAACCGGGCATGCAGAGAGACGATCCGCGCCAGATCGGCCATCTGGGCGATGTCCGACTGACAACTCCAGCGCACATCGCTGCGGTCAAGCTCGGCGCGCGCGGACTTTTCAAGGGCTGCTGCCTCTTCCTGAGCGCGCGAGAATGCCTCCTGAACAAGCACGGACGTGGCGCCGCCATAATAACTGGCGACCTGAGTGCGATCCACTCCGAGGCACAAGGTATCGAGATGTGCATCGAACAAGCCTGAGAGGGCCGTTGCCGTCGGCAAAACCTCATTGATGATATCGGAATCGGTCAGCGCGGAAAACAAGGTCTTGTAGGCCATGGCCACACTCCTTTCAATTTCTTGACGAACCCACGCTAGAATCGCGGGGGGCCTGCGTCATTGACACGTATCAACCAATTGGTACGGCTTTCTTGATGCAGATCAAAGCGATCAAAGGGTGAAAGGCGCATCACCCGGACTGTCTGAACGCGCCCAAGCGGCGATTCCCAGCCGCGTGGACAGAGAGACGAAGGGACATGAGAAATGACGAACTACTTCAAGCTGATCGTGCTTGGCCTGATCACGCTTTTTGCGCTGATCGGGGCCAATTATGCACGGGATTTAGCCTATTTGGTGAATGCACTGACCATCGCGCTCGTTGCGGGTGTGATGTTTTTGTGGGTTCTGCGCAGGACCGATGAACCGGTCGAAAAGGTGGACCTGTCGGGCGAATACATGGACGGCGTGATCCGTGCCGGTGTCATTGCCACGGCGCTTTGGGGGGTTGTCGGCTTTCTCGTCGGCACGTTCATCGCGTTTCAGCTTGCGTTTCCGCAGCTCAATTTCGAATGGGCGCAGGGACTTGCCAATTTCGGACGGCTACGGCCACTGCACACCAGCGCGGTGATCTTCGCTTTCGGGGGTAACGCGCTTATCTGCACGTCGTTCTACGTGGTGCAACGCACGAGCGCGGCGCGGCTCTGGGGCGGAAACCTCGCGTGGTTTGTTTTCTGGGGCTTTCAGCTTGTCATCGTGCTGGCAGCAACGGGATATCTTCTGGGCGCGACCCAATCCAAGGAGTATGCCGAACCTGAATGGTATGTGGACTGGTGGCTGACCATTGTCTGGCTCGCTTATCTCGCCGTTTTCCTTGGCACGATCGTGAAGCGCAAAGAGCCGCATATCTATGTGGCGAACTGGTTCTATCTGAGCTTTATCATCACTGTGGCGATGCTGCATGTGGTGAACAACCTCGCGATTCCGGTGTCCATTTTCGGCTCGAAATCGGTGCAGGTCTTTTCGGGCGTTCAGGACGCGATGGTGCAGTGGTGGTATGGCCACAACGCTGTGGGTTTCTTCCTGACTGCGGGTTTCCTTGGCATGATGTACTACTTCGTGCCCAAACAGGCGGAACGTCCGGTCTATTCCTACAAGCTGTCGATCATCCACTTCTGGGCGCTGATCTTCATCTATATCTGGGCCGGGCCGCACCACCTTCACTATACCGCGTTGCCTGATTGGGCCTCGACGCTCGGGATGGTGTTTTCGGTCATTCTCTGGATGCCCAGCTGGGGCGGGATGATCAACGGACTGATGACCCTGTCGGGAGCTTGGGACAAGCTACGCACCGATCCGGTCATCCGCATGATGGTGATCTCAATCGGCTTCTACGGCATGTCCACCTTTGAGGGTCCGATGATGTCGATCCGCGCGGTCAATAGCCTGTCGCATTACACCGACTGGACCATCGGGCACGTGCATTCCGGTGCCCTTGGCTGGAACGGCATGATCACCTTCGGGGCGCTCTACTTCCTCGTGCCCAAGCTGTGGCACCGTGAGCGGCTCTATAGCCTGAGCCTTGTGAGCTGGCACTTCTGGCTCGCCACGATCGGGATCATTCTTTATGCCGCCGCTATGTGGGTGACGGGCATCATGGAAGGCCTGATGTGGCGCGAAGTCGACGCTAACGGTTTCCTCGTCAATTCGTTCGCTGACACGGTGGCGGCCAAGTTCCCCATGCTTGTCGTGCGGGCGCTGGGCGGGGTGCTCTACATCACTGGCGCAATCATCATGTGCTATAACCTCTACATGACCGTCAAACGGAGCCCGGCCATCGCGCCGACCAGCTCTGCTGTGCCGGCCGAATAAGGAGTCTTTGAAATGGCTTCCGACAAGAAACCCCCGATGCCGGCCTCCTCGAGCGGTGTGGGCGAACGACCCAAGAAGCGGTCAATTCTGGATCGTCACAAGGTACTGGAAAAGAACATCACGCTGTTGACGATCTTTGCCTTTCTCGTGGTGACGATTGGCGGGATCGTTCAGATCGCGCCGCTCTTCTGGCTGGAGAACACGATCGAGAAAGTGGAGGGTATGCGCCCTTACACGCCTCTCGAACTCACCGGTCGCGAAATCTATGTCCGCGAAGGCTGCTATGTCTGTCACAGCCAGATGATCCGCCCGATGCGGGATGAGGTCGAGCGTTATGGCCACTACAGCCTTGCCGCCGAGTCGCAATACGATCACCCGTTTCAATGGGGATCCAAGCGGACGGGCCCCGACCTTGCGCGCGTGGGTGGGCGGTATTCGGACGAATGGCATCTGGACCACCTGCGTGACCCGCAATCGGTTGTGCCCGAGTCGATCATGCCGAAATACGGCTTTCTTGAAAATCGCCTGATCGAGGGTGAATACGTGCAGGACCTGGTGCGCACCCATCAGCTTGTGGGTGTGGATTACACCCCCGAGATGATCGAGAACGCCAGCGCCGATTTCAAGGTGCAGGCCAACCCGGACGAGGATTACGACGGTCTGCTCGAGCGGTATGGCGAAACGGTGCAAGTACGCAATTTCGACATGAGTCCCGGTATCTCCGAGATGGACGCGCTTATCGCCTATCTGCAAATGCTGGGCACGTTGGTCGATTTCTCGACCTTCACGCCCGTGGACAACAGGTAGGAGCCGGGTATGGAAACCTATTCCTTCCTGCGAGAATTTGCAGACAGCTGGATGCTGCTCTTTCTTTTCCTCTTCTTTATCGGGGTCGTGATTTGGGTGTTCCGCCCCGGCGCCACGAAGAAATACGAAGATCCGAGCGACATTCCGTTCCGCCACGAAGACAAGCCCGCACAGGATGAGCCTGCGGACGACGATAAAAGGGAGCTGTGAGAGACATGGCCAAGACCCCTAAAAAGAAACAGAACCAAGATCCGGAAACCACCGGTCATGAATGGGACGGCATCGAGGAGTTCAACAACCCGCTGCCCCGGTGGTGGCTCTGGACCTTCTACGCAACGATCATCTGGGGTGTCGGCTATTCTATCGCCTATCCCGCCTGGCCCATGATCAGCAAGGCGACACCCGGCCTGCTGGGGTATTCCACGCGCGAAGAGGTGGCTCAGGAGATGGCGCGCGTCGAAAGCGCGAATGCCGAAAACATGTCGGCGCTGGCCGAGGTCGATCTGACCGCTCTTGCGGAACACCCCGAAATTCAGGACTACGCCGAGAAGGCGGGTTCATCGGTCTTCCTGACCTATTGCGCGCAATGTCATGGGTCGGGTGCGGCGGGCGCCAAGGGGTATCCAAACCTGCTTGACAATGAGTGGCTTTGGGGCGGCGATATCGAGGCGATTTACACCACCGTTGCGCATGGCATCCGCAATGACGTGGACCCCGAGGCCCGGTATTCCCAGATGCCCGCGTTTGGTGAGTTTCTCGA
>Ga0102926_1001243_pt1 | contig 15143 bp, 13 predicted proteins | sample SalPonR1_A_D2_MG_FD_78173 | JGI IMG/M metagenome (GOLD analysis project Ga0102926, IMG submission 78173) | Salt pond soil microbial communities from South San Francisco under conditions of wetland restoration - Salt Pond MetaG R1_A_D2_MG | ecosystem: Environmental > Aquatic > Marine > Intertidal...
CGACCGTGACGTCCTTGCCGACGTCGACGTTGCCGAAGAAGCGCAGCCGGGGATCGCGGCAGGTCTTCTCGAACGCCTTCGTGACCGACTTGATCTTCGCGTGATCGGGAGCGACGCCGTAGCGGACCAGGCCGTACGGGGTGGGCAGCCGATCGAAGACGTCGACCCGCACGTCGTCGCGGGCCTTGAGGAGCGCGTCCGCCGCGAACAGGCCGGAGGGGCCCGCCCCGACGATCGCGACGCGGAGAGGGACATCGTCGGTCGTCATGAAGCCCTTCTACCACGTGACCACCGGGACTCTCGGCCCTGTACGTCCGGTCGACTGAGGTATCCTCGTCGGCCTATGGAGGCCGCCTCGTCCCCCGTTCCGATACGCGACCGATCGCCCGAAGACGGTCCGGGCCTGAGGGTCTGGAAGTTCGGCGGAACCAGCGTCGGCGATCTGGACCGCATCCGAAAGGTCGCCGCGCGCATCGCTCGCCAGGTCGAGCAGGGCGACCGCGTCGTCGTCACCGTCTCGGCGATGGGCCGCTCGACCGACCGGCTCATCGGAATGGCCCGAGAGCTGACGCCGCGGCCGGACCGGCGCGAGCTCGACGCCCTGATGGCGACGGGCGAGCAGCAGGCCACCGCGCTGCTCTGCATGGCGCTGCAGGCGCTGGACGTTTCCGCCCGCTCGTTCACCGGAGCGCAGGCCGGTTTCCGGACCAGCGACCTCCACGGCGAGGCCAGCATCCTCGAGGTGGATCCATCGCGCCTCCGCGCCGCGTTGGCGTCGTTCCACGTCGTGGTGGTCGCCGGCTTCCAGGGCATGAACTCGCTGGGCGATACGGCGACGCTGGGGCGCGGCGGGTCCGACACGACGGCGGTCGCGTTGGCCGCGGCCCTCGGCGCTGCGGAGTGCGAGATCTTCACCGATACCGACGGCGTCTACACCACCGATCCGCACCTGGTCCCGAGCGCCACCCGGCTTCCCGAGGTCGACTACGACGAGATGCTCGAGCTGGCGCAGCTCGGCGCGAAGGTGCTTCATCCCCGCAGCGTCTGGTACGCGCGACGCTACGGCGTCCGCGTCCACGTGCGCAGCAGCTTCGCTTTCGCTCCGGGCACGATCGTCCGGAGGCTCGAACGTTCGGAGGACCGCATGATCACCGACTCTCCCGTCACCGGCGTCGCTTTGGACCGCAACCATGCCCGGATCGATCTCGTCGGCGTGCCCGACACGCCCGGAATCGCCGCGAGGCTCTTCCGGGCGCTGGGCGACGCGCACGTCAGCGTCGACATGATCATCCAGGGCGTGCCCGGCGAGGGCGCCAGCCGTCAGCAGATGGCGTTCACCGTGGCCGAGGATCTGGTTCCCGACGCGCTCGACGCGGTCGCGCCGATCCTGGCCGAGATCGGCGGTCACGCGGACGCCAGCGGCGACGTCGCGAAGCTCTCGATCGTGGGCGTGGCCGTGGGATCGACGCCCGGCGTGGCCGGCACGATGTTCGATGCGGTCGCGTCGGTCGGCGCGAACATCGAGATGATCGCGACCAGCGAGGTGCGCGTCTCGGTCGTCATCCCGGCAGCGCAGGCCGAGGACGCCCTGAAGGCGGTGCACCGGGCGTTCGGGCTCGAGGCGGCGTCGTCCTGACGCGACGCTAGCCGCGCGTCGATGCGCGGCGTAGCGCGCGGACGGCCGCCGACGTTCCGGTGTCCTATCGTGCGAGTGACCGAATGCGGTTCAGGTTGCTTTTGGGCCGAACGCGGGAACGGTACAACCTCGTATCGCACGTGCGACTCCCCCGATCCGTGCGAGAGGCCAATGCGGGGCTGCCCAAGGAGGCACCATGAAGAAGATCGTTTTCCTACTCGTACCTGTGCTCGCGCTCGTCCTGGCGGCGTGCTCGACCGCCGACGAGAGCGTCGATCCGCAGGCATCGATCGCAGACCTGGTCGGCTACTACGACACCCTGAGCACGCTCGAGGCGGCGGTCGGCGCGGCCGGCTTGGCCGGAGCTCTCGACGACGACGCTGCCGGCCCGTTCACGCTGTTCGCACCGAGCAACGAGGCGATCGGCGACGTCATCGCGGCGGTCGACGGCGTCTGCGCCGGCGGCTTCACGGCCGACGATCTGCTGGCGAACCCGCTGCTGGGCGACATCCTCCTGTACCACGTGGTCCCCGGAAAGGTGATGGCGGAAGACGTCGTCACGCTGGACGGCGTTACCGTGGACACGCTGCTCTCGAGCGCCCTGGCCAGCGGAGAGATCGCCGATCCCGGCATCACCGTGGGCGTGAACGGTGGCGTGACCCTCACGGACGCGCTCCCGCAGACGGTGAACGTCGTCGCGACCGACTACGAAGCGAGCAACGGCGTCGTGCACTTCATCGACGCGGTCCTCGTTCCGGTCCCGGCCGGAAGCCTCGGAGCGCTGTGCCCGGGGCCTGCGGCCGACTGACCCACGGATCTCGCGCCTCGCGCGTGAGCGATCGTGACGTGGCGAACGTGCGGAGCGGCTCCCGCTCCGCGCGTTCGCATGCTGACGCTCCGGTCGGTTCCGAGGCGCCCACGGGTACGCGAGGCGGCCCGCCATGAACTACGGCTGGGCCGTCGAACAGCTCATCATCGGTGCGAAGGCCGGGCGCGCGTCGATCCTGGTCGTGCTGGAGGCGCCCAGCGGCGCCCGGCGGCGCGAGCGCTTCGCCGCGTCGTCGGGGTCGGCGCGGGACGCGGTCGGCGAGCTGGCTCGACACCTCGCCTACCGCGCCGACGTCGACGGCGCCCGTCCGCGGCTCCGGGTTCGCGAGGAGCGGTCCGGCGATCTCGTCGAGCGGCCCGACCTCGCACGCACGTTCGAACGCGCGCTGGACGCAGAAGCGGACGACGACTGATCCGGCCGTGAGGCGGCCGCGCCGGTCGTCGTCCGGTCACGTCAGCGAGGCGAGCCTTTCACGGTCCACCAGCGAGATCAGGTCGCGGGCCAGCCGCATGTCGCCCTTCACCTTCAGGCGTCCCGACATGATCGCCATCGTCGGGCTCGCCTTTCCGTGGAACAAGTCCAGGAGCAGCGCGTCGCTGGCACGGACCACCAGGTCCGGCGCCTCGGCGCGACCTTCGTGCACCTGGACCTCTCCCTCGCGGATCTCGTGCCAGAGCGGGCGCTCCACGTCGTACTGGATGATCGCGTCGACGCCGCGCACGGCGTCGACGTCCACGAATTCGGGCAGGCGGGCGAGCAGGTCGTGAGCGTCCATGCGTCCAGAATAGATCGGCGACGGCGGTGGTAGAGTCCTCGCCATGCTCAGGCCCCAGGCACGCCCGTGAACTTCGAGCTGCCCGACGAACTGAAGGACCTCCGGCGCCACGTGCGCGACTTCGCCCGCGAGCGGATCGCGCCCGTCGCCGCGGGGCTCGACGTCGAGCCCCGGTTTCCGCGTGCGACCCTCGCCGAGATGGGTCGTATGGGCCTGATGGGCGTGAGCACGCCCGAGGCGTACGGCGGGTCGGGCTTGGGCACGCTGGCGTTCACCGTGGCGGTCGAGGAGATCTCGGCCGCGGACGCGGCCCACGGCACGCTCATGGCGGTCACGAACGGCCTGCCGCAGAAGATGCTCGTCGCGTACGGCAGCGAAGAGCAGAAGCGGGCCTACCTTCCGCAGCTGGCCAGCGGCGCCTGGTTCGGCGCGTTCTGCCTGTCGGAAACGCAGGCGGGCTCCGACGCGGCGGCGATGCGCACGCGTGCCACGGCGGTGCCGGGCGGGTACCGGCTGCATGGCACGAAGGCGTGGGTCACCGGCGGAGGCGAGGCGGATCTCTACCTGGTGCTCGCGGTCGGCGATCCCGAGGCGGGAGCGCGCGGCATCAGCGCGTTCCTCGTTCCGCGCGACACGGCCGGCCTATCGTTCGGCGCGCCCGAACGCAAGATGGGCCAGCACGCGGCGGTCACGACCACCGTGACGCTGGACGACGTGTTCGTGCCCGAGGATCATCGTCTCGGAGACGAGGGCGAAGGCTTCGTGATGGCGATGGCCTCGCTGGACGGGGGCCGCATCGGGATCGCCGCGCAGTCGGTCGGCATCGGTCGGGCCGCGTTCGAGGCGGCGCGCGACTACGCCGACGAGCGCGAGGCGTTCGGGCGGTCCATTCGTGCGTTCCAGGGCGTCGGCTTCCCCCTGGCCGACATGGTGACGCGTCTCGAGGCCGCGCGCCTGCTGACCCAGAAGGCGGCGTGGGCGATGGATCGCGGGTTCCGCGTGACGCAGGAGGCGTCGATGGCGAAGCTGTTCGCCTCCGAGACGGCCGGCTTCGTGACCGACGCCGCGCTCCAGGTGTTCGGAGGCGCCGGCTACACCCGGGATCATCCGGTCGAGCGGTACCTGCGCGACGCACGGGTGACGCGGATCTACGAGGGAACGAGCGAGATTCAGCGGATGGTGATCACGCGCCAGATCTACAGGGATCGTGAGCGCGGAGGGCGACCGTGATCGAAGGGGCCCGAGCGAGATCGAGCGGCTCGTCGTCGCGCGGCACGTCGCGCGCGGCGACCTGAACGGGAGGCAAGGATGAAGATCGTGACGGTGATCCGACAGGTGCCCGACGCCGAGGCGCGGGTCAGGCTCGAGGACGGGGAGGTCGCCCTGTCGGGCGCCGCCTGGGTGCTCGACGGTATGGACGAGTACGGCGTGGAGCAGGCGCTCCGTATGCGGGACGACGGCCTGGACGCGGAGATCGTGGCGGTGGCGTTGGGGCCGGAGCGGACCGAGGAGGCGCTGCGTACCGCGCTGGCGATGGGCGCCGACCGGGCCCGGCTCCTGGTGAGCGACGAGGCGCTCGATCCGTTGGCCGTCGCGGTGCGGCTGGCCGAGGTGGTGCGCGACGAGCAGGCGGACCTCGTGTTCGTCGGTGGCAAGCAGGCCGACTGGGACAGCGCGTCCCTGGGACCGGCGCTCGCGGAGGCGCTGGGCTGGCCGCTATCGGACTGGACCACCGCACTGACGCTCGAGGACGGCGCCGTTCGGACCGAGCACGACGCAGACGTCGGCACCGAGACGCTCCTCCTGCCGCTGCCCGCCGTGGTGTCGACGCAGCAGGGCCTGAACGAGCCTCGCTACCCGACGCTGCCGAACATCATGAAGGCAAAGCGCAAGGAGACGCGGATCGAGCCTGCCGAAGGTTCAGCGTCGGCCGTCCGGACGGTAGGACGCACGATGTCGCAGCGCGATCGGCTCGGTCGCGTGCTGGACGGCGATCCGGTCGAAGCGGCGAGCGAGGTCGCACGCTACCTGCGCGAGGCGGGCCGATGAGCGCGCCGGTGCTGGTGTGGATCGAGTCGACGCCCGAAGGTCCGACACGCGCCGCTCTCCAAGCGGTCGGCGCCGCCCGCGCGCTGGCGCAGAGCTGCGGCGCTCCCGTCGAGGCCGTGGCGGCCGGAGAGGAGGCCGCGCAGGCGGCGGCCGCGTACGTGCCGGTCGTCCACCGGCTGGAGCTGCCCCAGGACAACCAGGAGACGCGCGTCCGGGCCCTCGTGGCGGCCCTCGAGGCCAGCGGCGCGAGCGCACTCGTGCTCGCCGGCACCAGGACGTCGCAGGCGGTCGCGCCGCGCGTCGCCGTGCGGGCCGGAGGCGCTCTACTCGAAGACGTGACCGGCCTCGAGGCCGACGCCGACGGCGTCCGCGCCTGGCGTCTGAGCCAACTCCAGCGCGTGAGCGATGAGATCGTCGCCGCGACGACCCCGGTCGTGGCGACCGTGAAGATCGGGGCGTTCGAGCCGGCCGAGCCGGCCGGCGAGGGGGAGGTCCGCGCGCTCGAGGTCGCCTTCGAGCCTCGCGACGCGCGCGTCACCGTCCAGGCCGGTGGCGCCTCGGCGGGAGCCAGGCTGGCGCTCGAGGAGGCCGACGTGGTGGTGGCCGCCGGTCGCGGATTGGGATCGGCGGACGCCGTCGCCCAGCTGGTCGAGCCGCTCGCTGCGCGCCTCGGAGGCGCGATCGGCGCGACACGCGCCGTGGTCGACGCCGGCTGGCGTCCGTACGAGGAGCAGATCGGCCAGACGGGCAAGACGGTCGCGCCGGAGCTGTACGTCGCGCTCGGCATCTCAGGCGCCGTGCAGCACCTGTCCGGCATGAACCGCAGCCGACGGATCGTGGCGATCAACCAGGACCCCGATGCGCCCATCTTCAAACACTGCGACGTCGGCGTCGTCGGGGACGTGCGCGACGTCGTGCCCGCGCTGCTGGCCGCGCTGGGGGACGACGACGGCTGATCGCGCGGGGGACGCGGTCCGGGTTCGACGGGCAGTCCTGGACGACCTCGACGGCATCGTGGCGCTCGAGGCCCACTTCCCCAGCGATCGCCTCGGCCGGCGCCAAGTCCGCCACCTGCTGACGCGCGCCCACGCCGAGGCCTGGGTCGCCGAGGTCGGGGGCCGGATCGTCGGGGACGCCGTCGTCCTGTTCCGGCGCGGATTCGATGCGGCGCGCCTCTACTCCCTGGTGGTCGCACCGGAGGCCCGCGGGCACGGGGTCGGCGCGGCGCTGCTCGACGCGGCGGAGCGTGGAGCGGCACGTCGTGGCTGCGTCTCCGTCCGACTCGAGGTGCGCGAGGACAACGACGCCGCCCTGAGCCTGTACGCCCGGCACGGCTACGCGTCGGTGGGGCGCGTCGACCTCTACTACCACGACGGCGCGGACGCGGTGCGCATGCGAAAGCGCCTGCGTGGCGACGCTCCAGATCTGGCGGGCGTCCCGTTCGTGCCTCAGACGATGCCGTTCACGTGCGGCCCGGCCTGCCTGATGATGGCGATGCGCGCCTTCGGCGACGCGGCCCCTCCCGACCGGGCCGAAGAGCTGGCGCTGTGGCGCGACGCGACCACCGTCTACCTCGCCGCCGGCCACGGCGGCTGCAGCCCGCACGGCCTGGCGGTCGCGGCGTCGCGTCGCGGCCACCGCGTGGAGGTCTTCAGCCGCGACGCCTCCGTGCCGTTCCTGGACAGCGTGCGCGATCCCGACAAGAAGGCCGTGATCGCGCTGGCGCACGGCACCTTCGTCGCGGAGCTCGAGCGGGCGGGCGTCGCCGTCCGCGTCGCGCCGTTCGGCCTGCCTGCGATCGAGGAGGCGCTCGCGTTTGGATCGGTCCCGATCCTGCTGGTCAGCGGCTACCGCCTCTACGAGGAGAAGGCGCCGCACTGGGTGGTGGTGACGGGCACGGACGACGAGCACCTCTACGTGCACGATCCGTTCGTGCCGGACGGAGCCGAGCGTGCGGACGCCGTCCACTTGCCGCTCCCGAAGGCGGCGTTCGAGCGCGTGGCGACCTACGGCAAGGCACGACACCGCTACCTGGTCTTGATCGGGCCTCGTGTCCCTCGCCTCGGCGACCCTCAGCCCGCGGCCAGGTAGGCGACGATCCTGTCGTACAGATCCGGGTCCGCCTGGTCCTCCTCGCCCGCCGCCAGCGTGGGGTTGTCGTTCACCTCGATCACGTAGTAGTGGCCGCCGACCTCCTTGAGGTCGACGCCGTAGAGCGAGCGCCCGATCGCGTTCGCCGCGTCCAGCGCCACGCGTTTGAGGGTCGCTGCCGCCTGCGCGTGGGGGATCGCCTGGACCTGCGCCCACTCGCCGTGGTCGCCACGCTCCATCAGCTTCCAGCGGTCCTGGGCGAAGACGTACTTCACGACGGCCAGCACCTCGCCGTCGAGCGTGACGACGCGCCAGTCGAACTCGCTGGGCAGGTACTGCTGGACCACCAGCCGGTCCGCCCGCCGCAAGAACCGGTGCGCCACGCGCACGAAGGCGTCCGGCGTCGCGACCTTGTCGACGTAGGCCGAGAAGCTCGAGTTGGGCGCCTTCAGCACGAGCGGGACGCCGAGCTCCTCGAGCAGCGTCTCGGCGGTGGCGGGCGTGACGTCCTCCTCGGCGACGATGCGGGTCTCCGGCATCGGTACCCCCGCGGCGGCGAGGCGGGCGTACATGTTCACCTTGTCGCAGCAGATGCGGATCGAGGCGGAGTGGTCGAGGACCCGCATTCCCGCCATCTCGGCCCGTCGGGCCACGACGTACGAGGCGTTCCGCGGGTCGGTGAGCGCGCGGATCAGAACCCCGTCGTAGCGCGTGAGGAAGTCGAGCTCGTTACGGAACAGGAAGTCGAGCTGGTGACCCGCCTCGAACGCCGCGAGCCGGAAGTTCGAGAGGGCCGTCAGCTCGACCGACGAGCGGATGGTGGTGCGCTCGGTGAAGATCGCTAGACGCGCCACGTGCCGACCTCCTCCAGCCAGCCGCGCTCCTCGTCGTTCAGCGATGCGAACGGCAGCGGGAGGGCGGCCGAAAGCAGGTAGGCCTCGGCGGAGACCACCACTTGCAGGCGCATCGACGGCAGGCGCAGAGCACGGAACGACGCCGCGGCGAGGTCCGCGAACTCCGGCACGGAGCAACGACCGACCACGACGCGAGCGGTGTCGAGGCGGTAGTCGCCGGGCAGCCTCTGGCACGCCACGGCGTACTTGCCCGCATACGTCAGACCTCCACGCCGCGCCGCCAAGGTGGCGTCGTCGAGGATCAGCTCGCCCTTCACCGAGAACGGATTGACCGGCCAGGCGAAGAACGGAGGAGTGGGGAAGCGGTCGGTGACCAGCGTGACGTCGGGAACGGCGATCCCTGCGTTACGTGCCCTGTCCGCCAGAATCGGCACGATGTACGCGTCGAGCGCGTCCTCCGGCGTCGGAAGCATCCGCTCGCCAGCCAGCTCCGCGTCGAGCGACGCGTAGTAGCCGTGCGAGAGGTAGGCGTAGTCGCCGTTCAGGTTGAGGGCGTCGACGTCGTCGGCGGCGGTGCCGAGCACGCTGCGCAGCGCATCGCCGTACGGCTCGAGGATGGGGACCGTGGACACGTCCGCAGGCTACCTCGGCGTCCGCGGTCCCGATCATCCACACGGGACGGTCAGCGCCGCAGCGCCTCGACGCCCGGCAGCTCGGAGCCTTCCAGGAACTCCAGCGAGGCCCCGCCCCCGGTGCTGATGTGGTCGATGCGGTCGTCCAGGCCGGTGGCGTTGATCGCCGCGACGGAGTCGCCTCCGCCGACGACCGTGAACGCGTCGAGCTCCGCCACGGCCTTCGCGATGGCGCGGGTCCCCTCGTCGAACGGCTCGACCTCGAACACCCCCAACGGTCCGTTCCAGAACACCGTCTTCGCTCCCTGCAGCGCCTCCTTCCAGCTCGCGATCGCGTCGGGGCCGGCGTCGAGCCCCTTCAGCCCGGCAGGGATCCGGTCCGAGGGGTGCACCGACGTCTCGGCACCCGCCTCGACCTCGGCCGCGCAGACGGAGTCCGAAGGCAGGTGCAGCTCGACGCCCGCCTCTTCGGCCCGTGCGATCAGCTCGCGAGCGACGTCGAGCTTCTCGTCCTCGACGAGCGAGTCGCCGATCTCGCCACCGCGGGCCTTGAAGAACGTGTACGCCATCGCGCCGCCGACGAACAGCTCGTCGATGCTGCCGAGCAGGTTCTCGATGACGCCGATCTTGTCGCTCACCTTCGCGCCGCCCAGGATCACCTTGAACGGCCGCTCGGGCGATTCGACCAGGCGCCCGAGCACCTCGAGCTCGCGCTCCATCAGGCGCCCCGCGGCGCTCTCCAGCAGGCGCGCCACGCCCTCCGTCGAGGCGTGCGCACGATGGGCGGCGCCGAACGCGTCGTTCACGTACAGCTCGGCGTAGCCGGCAAGGACAGCGGCGAGCTCCGGGTCGTTCTTCTTCTCGCGCGCGTCGAAGCGGGTGTTCTCCAGCAGCGTGATCGAGTTGTCCGGCGCCTCGCCCACGAACGCCTGCTGCTCGCGCGAGCCGGGCCCGTCGCAGGCGAGGTAGCGGACCTCGCGCCCCAGCAGCTCGGAGAGCCGGTCGGCGACCGGCCCCATGCGCGCGTCGTCCTGCGGGCCTTTGGGGCGGCCGAGGTGGCTCATGCAGACGACCGTAGCGCCCCCGTCCAGAAGCTCGCGAAGGGTGGGGAGCGCGGCACGGATACGGGTGTCGTCACCGACGACACCGCCCTTGACGGGAACGTTGAAGTCGACACGGACGAGGACGCGCTTGTTCTCGAACGGCAGGTCCTGAAGGGTCGGGATCATGAAGACCTCCTGAGGCTCTTTCGGGGAGCGCTCGAACGGGACGGCTTCGCCGCCCGGCGAGCGGGAGCGAGCGCTCGGGTCGAGCGCTCCGTCACGACGCGGGGGCGACAGGATCGACCCGCCGCCCCCGCACGTCGCCCAACTGGACGGACGCCGCGCTCAGGCGGATCCGCCCATCAGCTCGAGCACGTCCACCATGCGCTCGCTGTAGCCCCACTCGTTGTCGTACCAGACGAAGAACTTCGCCATGTTGCCGTTCGTCTTGGTGAGCTTCGAGTCGAAGATCCCGGAGTGCGGGTCGCCCTGGATGTCCTGCAACACCAGTGGCTCCTCGCTGTACTTGACGATGCCCTCGAGAGGCCCCTCGGCCGCGGCACGGACCGCGTCGTTGACCTGCTGGGCGGTGACGTCGGTCTTGAGGACGGCGGTCACGTCGCTGATCGAGCCCACCGGCGTCGGCACGCGCAGCGCGGTGCCGTCGAAGATGCCTTTGAGCTGGGGCAGCACCTTGGCGACCGCGACGGCGGCGCCCGTCGAGGTGGGGATGATGTTCGTCGCGGCGTTGCGCGCCCGGCGAAGGTCCTTGTGGGGTCCGTCGAGAAGCACCTGATCGTTCGTGTAGCTGTGGATCGTGGTCATCATCGCCTGCTCGACGCCGAACGCCTCGTCGATGATCTTCATCACCGGAGCCAGGCTGTTCGTGGTGCAGCTGGCGTTCGAGACGACGTCGTGGCTCGCGGGGTCGTACTGGTCGTCGTTCACGCCGATCATGATGTCGAGGTCGCTGTCCGGCGACGGCGCGCTGATCAGCACCTTCTTCGCTCCCGCCTCGAGGTGCATCGCGGCCTGGGCACGCTTGGTGAAGATGCCGGTGGACTCGACGACGACGTCGACGCCGAGCTCCTTCCAGGGGAGCGTCGTCGGATCCTTGATGGCGGTGACGCGGATCTTCTTGCCGTCGACGATGAGGTTCTCGTCGTCGTGTTCGACCGTGCCCTGGAACTTGCCGTAGTTCGAGTCGTAGCGGAGCAGCTGGGCCAGCGTCTCGTTGTCGACGAGGTCGTTGACCAGTGCGATGTCCAATCCGCGCGCATGCGCGATGCGGAAGATCTGACGGCCGATCCGGCCGAATCCGTTGATGCCGATCCTCATTGAAAGCCTCCTCGAGTCGCGTAGCTGTGTACGTTCCGAACGTGCGACAACATTCTAGCGCGCTCCGCCCGGCTACCCGCAAATCGAGGGGTGCCGAGAACGCGGACGGCAGCGGCCACGGCCCCCGAAGCGGCGCGCCTCACGTCGACGCGCGTGAGAGCACGACGGTCATGGCGCGACCTCCCTCGCCCTCGATCTCGCCGCGCTCTTTGTGCTCGCCGCTGGGCAGGTCGTCCGCGTCCGCACGCCCGAAGCGGGTGGCCAGGACCTCGTCGACGACCGTGTCGCGGTGCGTCTCGAGCGCCGCGGCGAGCTCCGGATCGTCCGACGCCCAGGTGACCTCGATCCGGTCCGACACCTCGAAGCCGGCATTCTTGCGCGCGTTCTGCAGCATGCGGACGGCGTCGCGCGCCAAGCCCTCGCGCTTGAGCTCCGGCGTCACCGTGACGTCCAGCGCCGCCAGGTAGCCGCGATCCTCGACCGCCGCGTAGCCTTCCGGGCTGCGGGCGTCCAACAGGAACGCCTCCGGCTCGAGCTCCACCGGCTCGCCGTCCAGCGTCAGGGTGACGGCTCGGCCCGCGCCGACCGCCGCGGCGATCTCGCGGCCGTCCGCTTCGCTCAGCGCTGCGCGCAGCGCCGGAATCTTCGGGCCCAGCCGTCGGCCCAGCAGCGGCAGGTTCGGCTTGACGTCGTAGTCCACGAACGCGTCGGTCGGATCGAGGTAGCGGACCGTCTTGACGTTGAGCTCGTCGAGAAGCTGATCCTCGAGCCGGCGGATCCCCTCCAGCTCGGCCTCGTCGCGCGCCCGGACCAGGACCGTCGGCAGCGGCTGACGGATTTTCACGCCGCTCTGCGCCCGCGCGGCGCGGCCCAGCTCGACCACCCGGACGAGGGCCTCCATGTCGCGCATCAGGCGCTCGTCGATGCGATCGGGATCGGCCAGGGGCCACTCCGTCAGGTGGACCGAGACGGGCGCGTCCCGGTCGACGCTGCCGACGAGGTTGCGGTAGAGCGCCTCCGCCAGGAACGGCGCCATCGGCGCGATCAGCTTCGCGACCGTCGTCAGCGCCTCGTACAGGGCCTGGTACGCGCTGGCCTGGTCGACCGGGTCGCTGGACTTCCAGAAGCGCTTGCGGTTGCGGCGCACGTACCAGTTGGACAGGTCGTCGACGACGAAGTCGCGGATCCGCCTGGCGGAGCCGGTGGCGTCGAATCCCTCGAGCCGCTTCGTGACGTCCCGGACCAGTGCGTGAACGCTGGACACCAGCCAGAGGTCGGTGGCGGGGCGACGTTCCGGGCGCAACGGGCGGGACAGCTCGGGCCGGTCGAGGTTCGCGTACAGCACGAAGAAGCCGTACACGTTCCAGAGCGTCATCATGAAGTCGCGCTGGGACTCCTCGACCAGCGCGGCGCTGAACCGCTTGGTGGCCTCGGGCGGGCTGGCAGCGTAGAGGTACCAGCGCAGCGCGTCCGCCCCCTGCGCGTCCAGCACGGTCCACGGGTCGATCACGTTGCCCTTCGACTTCGACATCTTCTCGCCCTTCTCGTCGACGATGTGGCCGAGCGAGATGGCCGCCTTGAACGCGCTGGAGTCGGGGGAGAGATAGGCGAGCGGTCCTGCCGGACGCCGGTCCGAGCCGCTGTCGGTGAGCAGCGTCCCGAGCGCATGGAGGCTGTAGAACCAGCCGCGCGTCTGATCGATCGCCTCGCAGATGTAGTCCGCGGGGAAGGCGCGCTCGAACGCCTCGCGGTCGGCCGGGTCGCTGGCGTCGCCCAGGAAGTGGTGCTGGGCGTACGGCATGGCGCCCGACTCGAACCACACGTCCACGGTGTACGGCACGCGCCGGTAGGTGCGGCCGTCCTTCTCGAACGTCACCCGGTCGACGAACGGTCGGTGCAGGTCCAGATCGCTGAGATCGCGGCCCGAGAGACGCTCGAGCTCCGCGACGGAGCCCACGCACACCGGGTCGCTTCCGTCTTCCGCCACCCAGATCGGTAGCGGACAGCCCCAGTAGCGCTCGCGGCTGATCGCCCAGTCGACGTTGTTCTCGAGCCACTTGCCGAAGCGACCGGTGCGGATCGACTCGGGCACCCAGCGGACCCGGTCGTTGTTCGCCAGCAGTCGGTCCTTGACTTCGGTCGTGCGGATGTACCAGCTCTTCTTCGCGACGTTCATCAGCGGCTTGCCGTCGCGCCAGTTGAACGGGTAGGCGTGACGGATCTTCGTCCGGCGATACATCAGTCCGCGGGCCAGCAGGTCGTCCGCGATCGCGTCGTCCGCCTCCTTGAACCAGCGTCCGGCGTACGGCCCGGGCTGGTCGTGCGGATGGTCGAGAGGTGCGACCTCGGGAAGCACCTCTCCCGTGAGCGACACGCTGAACAGCGTCGCCAGGCCGTGCGTCCTGCCGAGCTCCAGATCGCCGTAGGCGGGGGCCAGGTGGACGATGCCGGTACCGTCGTCCAGGCTGACCATCGGGTCGAGAACGACGCGCCGCTCGATCGCCGCGGCCGGCCTGCCGGCGTCGTCGCGACCGCGAAGCACCGGGCTGTACGGCACGCCCTCGAGCGCGCTGCCGAGGAACGTCGTGACGAGCTCGTGCGGATCGTCCTCGAACGTCGCCGCGACGAGGTCGCGCGCCAGGACGAACGCCGCGTCCATCGCGGTGCCGCCGCGACGGGACGGCGCGCGCACCAGCGCGTACTCCGCGTCCGCGGCCACCGCCAGCCCGGTGTTCGCGCCCAACGTCCACGGCGTGGTCGTCCACGCCAGGAACCGCACCGGCACCTCCACGTCGCTCGGCAGGAGGCCCCGCTCCCGCAGCGCCTCGGCGTCCGCGGGGAAGGCGGGGTAGATGGAAGGATCCTCGACGTCGTCCTGATAGCCGAGCGCCACCTCGTGACTGGCCAGGGTGGTGTTGCTCGACGGGCTGTGCCAGGTGGTCTTGTAGTCCTCGGTCAGCAGGCCTCGCTCGAACAGCTCCTTGAACACCCACCAGTTCGACTCGATGTAGGCGTTGTCGTACGTGACGTACGGATCGTCGAGGTCGATCCAGTAGCCGATGCGCTCGGTCATCGCGTTCCAGTCCTGGATGTTCTCGAACACGTACTCCCGGCAGAGCGCGTTGAACGCCTCGATGCCGTACTCCTCGATCTGATGCTTCGAGGTGAACCCGAGACGCTGCTCGATCGCGATCTCGACCGGCAGCCCGTGGGTGTCCCATCCCCCCTTGCGCTCGACGCGGTGGCCCTGCATGGTCTTGAACCGCGGGAAGAGGTCCTTGAACGCGCGGCTGATCACGTGGTGAACGCCGGGCTTGCCGTTGGCGGTGGGAGGGCCCTCGTAGAACACCCACGGACCTCGCGGGGCGGGCTTCTCCAGGGAGCGGCGGAACACGTCGTGCTCGCGCCAGTGCTCGATCACCCCGCGCTCCAGGGCGGGGAAGTCGGGGCTTCCGGGAACGTCGTCGAACAGCGGATCGGACATGCAGCGCCTCGCCTTTCCGCGTCCGTGCCCCAACGACCAAGGGCGCCCGGACGCGTTCGCGTCGGGACGCCCCGTGGAGCGTGGTACCACCCGAGCGTCGCCCGGCCCCCTACGGCCCGGACCTCGCGGTCGCCCGCCGCGTGCGCGGCGAGGACCCGGCGCGATCACGTGCGCCACGCGGCTCCGTCTACTGACGTGGTCCGAACTCCGGGCCCGCGTTCGGGGAGCGGCTCGGGGAGGATGTTCGGTGGAGACGGACCGCCGGGCTCCCACCGTCCCCGGCTCGCTGTCGTACGCCTGCCCACCTACTCGTTCCCGTCGTCGCCTGTCGGCGCGGATCGCCGGCGGTTGCACCGCCTGCGCCAGCGCGCGTATAGTGGACGCTAGCAGCCGGTACGTGATGCGTCAATAC
>Ga0102926_1001245_pt1 | contig 15134 bp, 11 predicted proteins | sample SalPonR1_A_D2_MG_FD_78173 | JGI IMG/M metagenome (GOLD analysis project Ga0102926, IMG submission 78173) | Salt pond soil microbial communities from South San Francisco under conditions of wetland restoration - Salt Pond MetaG R1_A_D2_MG | ecosystem: Environmental > Aquatic > Marine > Intertidal...
ATTTCAGTCAGGTCTCTTTCTATCTTAATTCCGGACCCATGGTTCTTACCTATTATCCGGGCTGTCTCCTCTGCTCTGGAAAGGTCGCTGCTCCAGATAGAATGAATTTTAACCGAAGCAAGAGCTTCAGCCGCAAGTTCAGCCTGTCTCCTCCCTTTCTGGTTAAGAGGAATATCCATACGGCCCTGAAACCTTCCTTCTTTGTTCCATTCTGTTTCACCATGTCTCAACATAAATAATCTCATCAGAAATCCCGCCTTAGGTCAACTTCTTTTATCCATACAAGGTCTGCATCATTTACAAGCTTATCTGCAACTTTTTCAGGAACATCATCATCTATCTGCATAACTCCCAGCGCCAGACCGCTTCCATTCTTTCTCCCAAGAGCAAAATTGGCAATGTTAACTCTGGAGGCTCCGAGGACACTTCCGATCTTTCCTATAACACCCGGCCTGTCGTGATTATGAAAAAGCAATAAAACGTGTTCCGGTACAAAATCCACGACATATCCGTTTATAGAAATGATCCTCTGTTTTCCCTCCTCCGTAACCGTTGCCTTCAGCCTTACTTTTTCCCTCTTTCCCTGGATATTAATGTCGAGGAGGTTGTTGTAGGTTTTGGATTCTCCCCTGGTCTCCTCGATCTTTAATCCTCTCTCGATAGCTACGAGAGGAGCCGACATATAGGTAAGCTCTTCTCCATGGGAGAACTCCAGAAGACCCTTCAGGGCCGCAATTGAAAAAGGGGATAACTTGTAGGGAAGTTCAAAACAGACAGGTTCACTTCCCTGGTTAAAAGCCGGACCCATCATTGATATGGATATCTTCATTACAGGTTCCTCCAGGAGGTGGGCTGCGATAAATGCCTCTTTTCTTGCAAGGGAAAGATACTGCTTTTCTTCGTTCTCAAGAAGGTTTTCCATAAAAGGTAAATTTACAGCATGCTGGCAGCTATTGTTTTCAAGAACAGAAAGCATGTTCTCCACAGCTATCATTGCCACTGAACTCTGGGCTTCAAAAGTATTTGCTCCAAGATGGGGTGTCAAAACGACTTTGTCTGAAATATCCTCAGCAAAAAGGGGATGATCGGAAACTTCGGGGGGCTCCTTTTCATATACATCAAAAGCTGCTCCTCCAAGCCTTCCTTCCCTGATGGCCTGTGCACATGCTTCTACATCGACCAGTTCCCCCCTCGCACAGTTGATCAAAAAGGCTCCTTTTCTGCATGCCCTGAGTTCTTTTTCAGAAACCATCTTTTTTGTCTCCTCCGTTACAGGCACATGAAGAGTTATTATATCTGCCCTTGCCAAAGCTCCTTCGAGGTCACACACAGTTTCAGCGTGGGCTTTTTCTGCTTTTTCTTCAGGAATATATGGATCATAACTTAAAAGTTCCATACCAAAGGAACGTGCCCTCCTCGCAACTTCGGTACCGATTCTTCCCAGGCCGATTATTAGAAGGGTCTTCCCTTTGAGCTGATATCCAGTGAACTTTGACCTCTTCCATTCTCCTCTTTTTAATGAATTAAATGCTCCATTAATATTCCTTATTAGAGCAAGCATAAGAGCCATTGTCTGATCTGCTGCAGATAAGGTATTACCAGTTGGAGCATTTATTACAATAATTCCCCTCTTGCTTGCCTCGAAAAGATCAATATTGTCAACGCCAACTCCTGCACGTGCTACCACCTTTAGTCTCTCTGCTCTTGAAAGAAGTTCTGCATCAACAGCAGTTCCACTTCTTGTAACCAGTCCATCCATCTCTCCAATCAGCTCAAGAAGTTCATTTCGTTCAATATCCGGCCTGTCAAAAAGCTGAATATTGCTGTTATTTGCGAGATTATCGATGCCTTTCTGGTGTATATGGTCCGAGATCATAACATTCCACATTTTTAAAATTCTCCTCCATTCCATCTTTTCCACGCTACCCTGATGAAATCAGTATCGGGATGATAGCCAGTAAGATCAAGGCTTCCGTAGACACTGCCCAGAAGAAGAGCCAGATCTGGCCAAGCCGTATCAGCATAGTGAGCAAAACGCAAAATACTGTTTTTCATCCTTCCCTGCCCTCCACCGACAACTACACCCATTTCAGCAAGGTTCTTCCTTACACTCTCGGCGTACCCGTCAAAGATTACTGCCGAAACTCCAGGGGAACGAACTTCACTATCCCTTACAAAAGGAGCCATACCCATTTTTGACGTTCCCTCAATGAAAGAAGCAGCAAATCGTATCCTGGAGGCAAACCAGTTTTCAAGTCCATTGTCCAGGATAAAACCCAGAGATCTGTTCAGGGTTTTCAGGAGAGAAACCGGTGGAGTAAAAGGATTTTGAGGTCTCTCTTTTTCAAGATATTTCCTGTGTAGTTTCAGATCGAAATAGTAACAGGGTTTTCTTTCCTTTTTACTTTCAAGTAAGTCCCATCCTCTATCTGAAAGCCATACAAGCCCCAGACCCGGAGGAGTCATAAGTCCTTTCTGCGAGCATGATGCAAAACCATCTATGCCAAGGTCTTCCGGAAAACAGGGAGTTGATCCAAGTGAGCTTACTGCATCTACCAGCACTAAAGGCCCATCGTCCGGAATTGCCTCAATAACAGTCTTCAAGGGATTAAGCACTCCTGTTGAGGTCTCATTATGGGTCAGAAGAACCACTGAGATCCCCGGATCTTTGACCACGGCATTGGCTACAGATCCTGCTTCTATTGCTCTTCCCGGTTCAATATCCAGAGGTATTATCTCTGCTTCTGTTCGTCCTGCAATCTCCCTGAAACGCTCACCGAATTGTCCGCACGAGACAGATAACACCCTGTCTTCTGCTGTTATAAAATTATTTACCAGGGCCTCAAGGGCTCCTGTTCCCGATGAAGGGAAGATTATTACCGGACCTTCTGTTTTAAGAAGAGACCTCAGCTTGCTTTGAATTAATTCCATCAATTCAAAGAAGACCTCCTCTCTGTGGCTTATCATTTCTCTCTCATCCATGCTTGCAAAAGCTGAAGGAACCGGTACTGGACCAGGTGTAAAAAGATATCTGTTCATACACTATGACCTCCCATAATAAAGAAGAGGCCGGATTCTATCCGGCCTCTTCTTTATTGTATTGTTATAAAGTATTTATCTAACTCGGAGAAGGATCTGCTGGCCGGCCACATAACACCCACTCCTGCCGCTTGAGGAAGCGGAGGAAACTGAAGATGACCAACTGGATGAAGTAACTGAAACAACTACAGAGTCTGGGTAATTCATTATAATCTCCCAAATTTATATTTTGGATACTTTATACCATCATGACGCAGGGATTTCAAGCTTAATATTAATTTCCATGTTTTTACCTATGACACTTTTCGTGAGAAATGATAGCATTTAATCAGAAACTGAACAAAAAAGGAGGTATACCAAATGAGATTTTATAAAATAAAAATCCTGGTCTCCATAATAACGATATTTCTTCTTTCATCTGCTGCAGTAGCCCAGATCACTCCGGCACAGCTTGACAAGGTCTGGAATAATGTTGCTCACACGGCAAACCTCGCTCATGCCCCTGGAGTAGAGATCGAAAAAGAAAAAGTACCAAATGCCTGGGTATCCTTCAAGGCTGATCAATATTCTGTACATATAACTTCCGGGATGATGAAACTTCTCGACAACGAGGACGAACTCGCTGGGATCCTTGCCCATGAAACAGGACACATAAAACTGGGACACTACAAGCAAAGCATGGGTAGAGGTATTTTATGGTCACTCCTTTATGGAGCTTTCGGTGATTCTGGAGACCGCCTTGATCCTGTAGCTATAGGACTTTCCCTTGCAGAATCAGGTTTCAGCAGGCAGCAGGAAGTTGCTGCTGACGATTACGGGATAGAACTGGCAGCAAAAGCAGGTTACAAATCCTGGGGACTTGTAAAAGCACTTGAAAAGATGAAGGAAGCCGGTTTCGAAACAAGCCCAAGCGGATTCAACTCACATCCACCGACAGAAAGACGCCTTTACCATGTCCGACAAACTGCATCCAGATTTGCTTCTAATTAAATGTATCCTGTATACGATTCGATATCCCCTTTTTTGAAATTCTTCTGGTGATATAATTGAAATGAAATATTTTCAATTATATATACCTAAAGAGTTTTGTATGTATTTTTCAGACAATTCAGCTTCCGTCTTTGATTTGGAAGTTGAAAATATGGGGAGGCGATTTTTTTGAACAAGATGTGGGAAGAAAATTACAGTTCAGCAACTAACAACCTGAGACCTTCACCTATAAGGGAGATTCTTTCGGTAATCAAGCAACCGGGCATGATTTCCTTTGCGGGGGGAATGCCCGCACCGGAAATTTTCCCTATCGACAAATTCTACGAAGGTGCACATTTACTTAAAGACGACGGCCAGAATCTTCTTCAGTATGGTACCACCGAAGGTTATCCTCCACTTAAGGAATTCCTTGCAAAATGGACCGCCCCGAGAATGGGCAGAGAAATCTCACAGGAAGAAATGCTTATAACCACTGGTTCCCAGCAGGGACTTGACCTGTTCTCCTGGGCTATGCTGGACAAAGGTGACACTGTCATCACCGAGGATCCTACATATCTCGCGGCACTGACAGCTTTCTATAATCACGGTGCGAACTTCATCGGAGTACCAGTGGACAGGGAGGGAATGCAGGTAGATCTTCTTCCGGAACTTATTGAAAATGCCAGGAAAGAAGGCAAAAAGGTCAAGTTCATATACACTATAGTCAATTTCCACAATCCTGCAGGTTCCACGTTGAGCATCGAGAGAAGAAAAAAACTCATTGATATTTCACAGAAATACAACATCCCCATTTTTGAGGACGACCCCTATGGCTACGTAAGATACGACGGCGAACATCTACCGTCCCTTTTCTCGTATGACAAATCCGGGGCAGTAGTATACGCTGGTTCTTTTTCAAAGATTCTTTCTCCTGGCTCAAGAGTTGGATGGCTAACAGGATCAAAAGAGATCATTCGCAAAATAACCATCTTCAAACAGGCGACAGACCTCTGTTCGAGTACAATGACACAGGCTCTGGTTGCTGAATACTGCAAAAATGGACATCTTGACGGACATCTGCCCGTAATTATTGACAATTACAGGATCAAAAGAGACGCCATGGATGAAAGCTTCAAAAAACACCTTGCCCCAAGGGGTGTAACATGGACCAAACCAGAAGGGGGCTTCTTCTACTGGCTGAATTTCCCGAACCTGAACACTACGGATCTCTTCAATAGGGCAATAGACAAGAAAGTTGCCTTCGTAACTGGAGATCCTTTCTGTGTGAATGAAGGAGCAGGCAAGCACAACGCAAGGTTCTGCTTCACTTTCCCAACCCCCGAGATCATTGAAGAGGGAGTAAAACGGGTTGCAGAAGCAATTGATGAACTTACCATAAAGACAAAGGCATAAACTGGAAAAGAATACTTTACAGGTGGGAGCTCTATGAGCTCCCCCTTTTTATTGCCTGGAGGTGTTATATACTATGTCAATTAATTTAGGGAAGCTCTTCAGTGAAGCTGCAGCTAAACAGAAAGCCTCACCTATAAGGGAAATGATGAGTTCTGCGAAAAAACCCGGAATGATTTCTTTTGCCGGAGGAATGCCTGACCCGGACATTTTCCCTCTTGATCTTTTTGCGGAATGTTCGGATATAATCAGGACTGACGGCAAGACCATCCTGCAGTACGGAACAACAGACGGATACCCTCCTCTAAAGGAATTCATATCACAGTGGACAGCTCCAAGAATGGGAAAGACTGTAAGAGACGAAGAATTGCTCGTTACCTCAGGATCAATACAGGTAGCAGACCTGCTGAACCTCTCTGTTGTAGAAAAAGGAGACTACATAATAACAGAGTCTCCCACTTTTCTGGGAACAATTCTGGACATGTACAATCACGGTGCCAATCTCTGCGGAATACCCTGTGACAATGAAGGCATGATAGTAGACCAGATACCTGGAGAAATTGAAAAGATCCGTTCTTCAGGAAATGAAGTAAAGTACATCTACACTATACCTAATTTCCAGAATCCTGTCGGATGTACCCTGTCCCTTGAAAGAAGAAAAAAACTCCTCGAAATAGCCAGAAATTACAACCTTCTTATACTGGAAGATGATCCTTACGCATATATCAGATTTGACGGAGAGGACCTTCCAACCCTTTACTCTATGGACACAGAGGATAGTGTTATCTTTGCCGGTTCCTTCTCAAAGGTCCTCGCTCCTGGCGTCAGGGTCGGATGGTGTGCAGGACCACAGGAGATCCTGAGAAAAATGACGGTATTCAAACAGGGAGTGGATACCTCAACAAGCATTCTTGCCCAGGGACTTGTCTACGAATATTGCAGAAAAGGACACCTTGAGAAAAGACTCCCCTCTATAATAGACCATTACAGAGTCAAAAGGGATGTAATGGAAAAAGCCTTCCAGCAATTCCTTCCAACTGACTCAGTAAATTACACAAAACCACAGGGAGGTTTCTTCTACTGGCTGGAAACCCCTGAAATTCTGACTGACGATCTCTTTGAAAAGGCTGTGGAAAAAAATATCCTTTTTGTGAAGGGTGAACCCTTCTTTCCAAACGAAGGAGGGAAACATGAGTTCAGAATGTGCTTTTCTTTCCCATCGGTTGAAATGATCAATGAAGGAGTAAGAAATCTTGGAACTGCAATGAAGGAGCTTTTATAAAGATACCTTATAGTTTTCTGGACAACATGAATATTCAGGATACCTTTTTCCAGGGAGACTGCAACTATTGGTCTCCCTTTTTGTTTGAATGATGATCATACTTACCCAACAACTTTGTAATCCATAGACTGGAGTTCCCGGGTAATGCTATAATTATCAAACTGTCAAAATAATGAATTAAACTGTAAGGGAGAATGTCTATGTTCGAAGATACCATTGCTGCCATTTCTACTGCCTGGGGCGAAGCAGGGATTGCAATTGTAAGGCTTTCGGGACCTGAGGCTATAACTATTGCAGAACAGGTTTTCGAAGGATTAGTACCTTTGTCCCAGACACCTCCCCGTTACATGAGAAACGGTTTTATAAAGGATCCGGGCGGCAACTCCCTGGACAAGGTTCTTGCTGTATGGTTCAGGGCTCCCAAAAGTTACACAGGAGAGGATGTGGCAGAGATCCACTGTCACGGAGGTACTCTCATAGCACAACGCTGCCTGGAGCTGTTGCTCTGTGCAGGTGCAAGACATGCTGAACCTGGAGAATTTACCAAAAGGGCTTTTCTTAACGAACGAATAGATCTTTCTCAGGCAGAGGCAGTTATCGGTCTTATAAGGTCAAAGAGTGAAGAGGCTCTCAGGTCAGCCGCAAGAACCCTGAAGGGAGAACTGTCCGATTTCGTAAAGTCCAACTACGAAGAGATTTTAAACATCTCTGCTAAACTGGAAGTTGGCCTCGATTTTCCTGAAGAAGACATCCCTTACGTTGAAAATGAAGAAGTCTTTTCTGGTATTTTTGCCGTAAAACAGAGTATGGAAGATCTTCTTGACCGCTGCCAGACCGGCCTTCTCATAAGTGAGGGAATAAGAGTCGCCCTTATCGGCAGACCCAACGTTGGAAAATCTTCACTGCTTAATTCCTTTCTTCGGGAAGCAAGAGCCATAGTTACCTCCATACCGGGGACAACAAGAGATGTTATAGAAGAAGTAATTACTTACAGGGGAGTTCCACTGAGAATTGTGGATACAGCGGGAATCGGTACTCCATCAGACGAGGTAGAGGCCATAGGAGTTGAAAGGGCAGAAAAAGAAATGACCAGGGCCGAAGTCAGACTTTGGGTTATAGACGGCAGCGAAAAACTATCAGCTGACGACCACAGGCTGGCGGAAAAGATCTCAGACCTGAGCCATATCATAGTAATAAACAAGGCAGATCTGCCCCTCGTCGTAACAGAGGAAGACATAAGAGAACTCCTTCCAATCAGCCAGGTATTTATAATATCCGCCAAAGAGAATATGGGCATCGATAAGATCAAGGACGAAATAGTCTCCACGGTTGCAGGATCAGGCAGCCTTGACGCAGGACTTAACGCTACGTCAAGGCAGATTAATGAAATATCGGGTACGCTGTCGTCTCTCAAAGATGCCCTTGAGGCTCTCGAAGTGGGACTTGGACAGGATATTGCTGCATCCTGTCTGTATGAATCAAGGACATCTCTTGAAAAACTCCTCGGCATTTCCTGGGATGACAGATTACTGGATACTGTCTTCAGCCAGTTCTGTGTGGGCAAATAGCCCCATATGGATCATCTGCCTTTAGAAAGATAAGAGAGGCAAGCTCTGACTCCAAAACCGCTGGAACCAACGGGATAATAGCTGTAAGGTTTTTTGACATTGTCCACCCCGGCAATATCCAGATGTATCCAGTCAATACCTTCTTTTACGAACTCCTGTAAAAACATTGCAGCTGTGATAGCTCCACCGGCCCTGCCTCCGGCATTCAGGACATCAGCTACTTTGGATTTTATATTTTCCCTGAGTTTCTCATCATCGACAGGAAGTCTCCAGAACCTCTCTCCCGCCTCTTTGGCTGAATCGAGAAAATCCCCAGCAGCGCTGTCAGATGTAGAAAACAGACCAGCAGTATAGTTCCCAAGAGCTATAACACATGCTCCTGTCAAGGTTGCAAAATCTATTATCAGGTCTGGGTCAAGTTCACTTGCGAAAGACAGGCAGTCAGAAAGGACAACCCTGCCCTCGGCATCTGTGTTATCAACTTCTATGGTCTTGCCGTTTCTCGCTCTCAGTATATCGTCAGGGCGGTATGAATTACCGCCGGGCATATTTTCCGCTGCTCCAATGATCACATGCAGCTCAACAGGCAGGGCAAGCTCAACTGTTCCTTTAAGGATCCCCAGGACATCGCAGGCTCCTGTCTTGTCTCCTTTCATATCACGCATGTGCTCCCCAGGTTTGATATTAAGTCCACCACTGTCGAAAGTAATACCCTTACCCACAATTACAACTTTCTTTTCAGCTTTGCATGCGGGTTTGTAGGTCAGATGAATAAAACGTGGAGGTATAGATGAGCCCTTGCCCACATTCCACATGGCAAGCATTTTTTCTTCTTGTAATTTTTCTTCATCCCATATCTCACATTCTACTCCGAGCTCTTTGGACAGCTCCTCAGCCTTTTCTGCCAATGTTATCGGATTAATTACGTTGCCAGGCTCGTTAGCCAGGTCCCGAGCAAAGTTCTGAGCTTCGGCAGTTTTTCTTCCCTTTTCAATATCTTCTTCTCTGACATTAGCCAGGGATAATCTGGTTAAATGAAAAGAATTGTCCTCTTTTGAAGTTATATATTTATCAAAGAAGTGACAACCCAGCATCATCCCCTCTGCAACTGCGTCAGCATTATCAGAATGTCCCTCCGGCAATATCAGAATCACATCATCTGTCCTGTCTGACATAAGGGCCCTTGATAATTCTCCAGCAGCAGCACGAAAAGTTTCCTTGTCTATACTATCTTCTCGCCCCAGTCCAATGAGATATATGTTATCAGGCAAAGTATTTTCATAAAGGGGGATACGTATGATCTTTCCCTTTTTGCCTTTGAAACCCTGTCTGCTTACAGTCCCAGAAATGATATTTCTGGTCCTTTCTTCGATCTCTGGAAAATCTAATTCGTCCTGAACTACAAATATACAGAAATTCCTGTAGTCACTTTTATCCAATGCTCCGCTGTGTACCCTTATCTCCAATTTCATCCTTCCTTTCAAACAATCGTAATAATTAGAAAGGTTACCATTGATTCTGCATCTTATGCAAATGTTACTTTTATTATAATGTTATAATGTATTAAACTTCTGCCACAAAAGTAAATTATTTAGGAGGAATTTTTCATGGAAAAACCTGTAAATAGCAAATATCCCCTTGCAGAAAACATAAAGAACAGATGGAGCCCCCGGGCCCTCTCATCAGAACCTGTTCCTTCTGAAAAGCTACTTTCAGTACTCGAAGCAGGTAGATGGGCTCCTTCGTGTTTTAATGACCAACCCTGGTTCTACATAATAGCTGAAAAGGACAGGCCCGAAGAATTCGACAGGATGCTCTCCTGTCTTGTTGAAAAGAACCAGAGATGGGCAAATAACGCCTGGGCTCTTGTAATTGGTTTAGTGAGGATAAATTTCAGTACAAGGGAAAGGGAAAACAGACACGCTTTCCATGATCTTGGTATGTCCATAATGAACATGATGACCCAGGCAGTTCATGAAGGTCTTTACATCCATGCAATGGCTGGATTCTCGCGTGAAAGCTCCCGCAGGATATTTTCCATCCCCGACGGTTACGAACCTGTCACTGCCCTTGCTATAGGATATCCGGGGAATCCGGAAGACCTTCCGGAGGAATTCAGGGAAGCCGAATACGAAGGAAGGGAGAGAAAACCCCTCCAATCATTTGTATTTGAGAATTCCTGGGAAAAAATATGGGGAAAAATAAAGTAACACAAACAACAATTATTTTTTACGTACTCTAAGGGATCTGTAATTTACGAGGGTCATCCCGGTCAGAATAAGGGCACCTCCAGTGATCAGGGTGATCCTCAACGGTTCCGAAAGCAGAAAGGAAGCAACGGAAACACCCACAAGGGGGTGCAGATACATAAAGATTCCGACCCTGGATGCCGGCAACACTTTCAGAGCACTGTACCACAAAAGATAAGCAAGGGCAGAACAGAAAAGTCCAAGAAATAAAACACTGATCCAACCCATGTTGTCAAGTTGGGCAATTTCCACAAAAGAACCCCGGAAAATCATGGCTATTGAAATGAAAAACCATCCTGACAGCATTACATAGAACATCGCAAGAGATGGAGAATATTTTGTAAGCTTGTTCCGGGACAATACAGAAAATGAGGCCCAGGTAAGGACACTCGTCATAACAAAAAGTTCTCCAGTATCCACTCCCTGTTCAAAAAAAATGGAGATTTGCCCATCTGTAACTATCAGGATTACCCCCGCTGCAGCTGTAAAAATTCCAATGATCTGCAAACAGTTCAGTCGTTCAGCTAAAAAAAGTGCTCCGAAAATAGCAATAACTACAGGGGTGGATGCTACGATAAGCGCGGATACGCCAGCTGCGGCAGTCTGTAAACCCGTAGACTGAATGTAATTGTGCAGAAAAACTCCAACAAAACCAAGAAAAGCGAAATCAAACAGATCCCTGACTGGAAGAAGTCTCAGTTTACCACGGCAAAGTAAAAGAGCTCCCAGGGCCATAGCCCCTATTGCAAACCTGAGCCACAAAAGCATCAAAGGAGAAATCTCTTTTACTGCCACCTTGGTAGCAGTAAAAGAGGCTCCCCAGAAACTCACTGCCAGTATCGCCGAACCCATGGCTAACAGCTGGACCCTGGAAGACCTGTTAGGATTCATCTACCTTCGGAACGGTTCATTCAGGAGAACCTTTTTTATCCAGAGCCAGATCCATTACCCTCGAAAAACTCTTTTTAAAACTCGAGATATCATTTATCTCTCCACCTTCTGACAGTATTGCCTGATCGAGAAGCAACCGCGCAAAATCCTCCAGAAGTTCATCCCTGCCTTTCTCTTCAAGAAGACTGTTCATTTTCTTGATGACAGGATGATCCGGGTTTATCTCAAGTATCTTCTTTGCATCTGGTACTTCCTGTCCCATAGCCTTGAGAAGCTTCTCCATTTGTGGCGTAATTCCCTTTTCATCAGAAACAAGACATGAGGCAGAACTTGTAAGCCTCTCAGATATCCTTACTTCCCTGACATCATCAGAAAGGTTATTCTTCATGAAATCCAGGAGCCCTTTTAGGGATTCAGCCTCCTGCTCTTTTTCTTTCCTGATTTCTTCAGAATCCTTAGAACCGGGTTTTACGTTACTCATTGCAACTGAAAGAAACTGTTTCCCCCCGTATTCAGTGACATAGTTCATCATAACCTCTTCCACTGGTTCGGGAAGAAGAAGTACCTCGTAGCCCTTCTCCCTGAATACCTCAAGTTGAGGTGAATTGAATAGCTTATCAAGGGATTGCCCGGTAATGTAGTAGATACCTTCCTGGTCTTCTTTTGCCCTTGAAAGGTATTCACCAAGGGTTGTAAATCCATCTCCCGATTCAGTCGAGTGAAACAGGGAAAGATCCAGTATGTTTTTCATGTTACTGTTATCCTGAATTATACCTTCTTTAAGTACAGCTCCAAACTCTTTCCAGAACTTCTCATATTTTGTGCGGTCATTTTCCAGGACCTTGTCAAGCTCGTTCAGAACCTTTCTCGTGGTACCCTTTCGTATGGTGCTGACAAGAGGATCATCCTGCAATATTTCCCTTGATATATTGAGGGGAAGGTCCTCGGAATCGATGACCCCTCTGACAAAACGGAGATAATCAGGCACGAGATCCCTGCACTCGCTCATAATAAAAACCCGCTTGATATAGAGGCTTATTCCAGCATGCTGCTCAGGCTGGAAAAGATCAAATGGGGCTTTAGCGGGAATGAAAAGCAATCCTCTGAACTGTGTAGTCCCCTCCATGGAGAAGACTATCCTGTGCAAAGGTTCCTCCATGTCGTGGGTAATATATTTGTAAAACTCTTTGTACTCTTTCTCTTCTACATCTTTCTCGGATCTCATCCAGATAGCTTTCCTGGAATTAAGTACGGTTTCTTCCCTTGTTGTCTCACCATCCTCCGCTGTTTTTTCTATCTCCATTTTAACCGGATAGGAAATAAAATCGGAGTATTTCTTCACGATTGAACGAATTGTCCGCTCATTGGTATAGTCCTTGATCCCTGCTTCTTCATCCGGTTCTTTCAGATAAAGGGTTACCGTTGTTCCGTTGCCGGACCTTTCTGTTTCATCAAGGGTGTAGCTTCCGTCTCCTGAAGACTTCCATATCCAGGCCCTGTCTTCTCCTGCTTTTTTCGAAACGAGCACAACACTTTCTGCAACCATAAACGATGAGTAAAATCCAACTCCGAACTGTCCAATAAGCTCTTCAGGGATATTTGCAGACTTTTCCTGCTTTAAAAGCTGAAGATATTCCTTTGTCCCGGATTTTGCGATGGTCCCTATGAATTCCATTATCTCTTCCCTGTTCATACCTATACCGTTATCCGAAAGAGAAAGGGTCCTTTGCTCTTTGTCCACGTCGATACGGATAAATAGATCTTCTGCCCTTTCGGACAAGGCTTCATTCGTAAGAGATTCAAGCCTCAGTTTATCAAGAGCGTCGGAAGCATTGGAAATCAGTTCGCGAAGGAAAATGTCTCTGTTTGAATATACAGAGTGAACCATCATTTCCAGAATCTGTCTGGCTTCTGTCTGAAATTCGTATTTTGTCTCTGCTGTCATGAGTAACTGCGCCTCCCTAACCTGAAAATGCCATTGGATACAAAAGTATTTTTAAACAGTTATGCTGATTCTGTTTCTCCAAGTTCTCTTTTAAGCATGACTTCCATCATGCTTGTATATCCCTTTACCATTTTGCCATGGTATTTGAATACAGTTGAATTGTAATTTCTGCTGCTTTTGCCCAGATACCGGGCAAGAGCTCTTTTAACGTTTCCACTTGAGGAATCAAGATAGCAGGAAAAAATATAAGTTCCCACAAAAATATTGTTCCTGGGCTGGATAAGATCCGACAGTGTTGAAATGTCAGAGAAAGCCTTTCTTATATTATCCCTGTGGACCTTCCAGTTGATCTGCATAAGACCGTAAGCCCCCATGTGTGACCTGGCCTTATACTTTACAGTGGATTCCTTGATCAGTATGGAAGCAATAATGAAGGGATCAACCTGGAACTCAGCTGCTGCCTCCATAACATACTCAGAAAACTTTGCCGCTGCATAATCTTCAAGACCTGAGTTAACTGACTTGAACGTTTTTGCGATTACATCCTGCTTAACCTTTCCGGCAAGTTCCGCAACAATTACCTGCTCTGTCCTTTCTGTTTCTGAAGATTCAATATGGATCCTTTCAAGATGCTGCCCTTCTGCAATTGCCGGAGTTATTAAAAAAACACATCCCGCAATGGAGAATGCCAGAATTACAAGCAATCTGTAAATTCCTTTATTCATAAATCAAAACTCTCCTTTATATAAATTGGACAGGTTGTAATTCTTACCTGTCCTGTTGTGTCTCCTTTACCGCACGTTATTATAATGGTAAAGGGACCTGTTTTTCAAATATGACACATTTACCATGATCTGCATAAAAAAGACAGATTAGATAATATATCACAAATTTTTTTATTTCCCAAAGAAATAAAAATAAGGTATTTCTGTTATAATTACTCCAATAGTAACACGTTATTTAAAAAACGTAGCACGTTTTCAGATTAAAGAAAGGAATGAACCATATTATGACAAGGTCCTCCTATAAGTATATTACAGCTATCATAGCTATCCTTGCCTTTTCACTAATATTTACATCCATCTCGCATGCCGGTACAATCAGTGTTACTAATGCAGCAGGACAAAAAAAAGATGTTCCCGAAGATCCATCATCAATTATTTGTTCAGGCCCTGGATGTCTCAGGCTGGTATCTTACCTTCAGGCAGAGGACAGAGTTGTTGCAGTTGATGATATGGAGACTCAAAGGAGAATGTTTGCAGCAAGGCCCTATGCACTGGCCAACCTCCAATTCAGAAAATATCCTATCTTTGGAGAATTCAGGGGCAATGACAATCCCGAACTCATTGTGACACTTGAGACACCACCGGAACTGATTTTTAAGACCTACCCTGAATCAGGATATAATCCCGAAGAACTGGAACAGAAAACCGGGATTCCTGTTTTAACCCTTGACTACGGAGACCTTGCCGGAAGAAGGGAAACGTTGTACTCTACGCTGCGAATCATGGGAAGGGTTTTGAAAAGAGAAGAAAGGGCAGAGGAAGTTATTGCCTTCTTTGAAAAATGTATCGAGGATATTGAGAAAAGAACTGCCAAAAACATACAAAACAGTCCCTCCTGTTTTGTAGGAGGCATAGCACACAAGGGCCCCCACGGTATTCAGTCAACCGAACCAGCCTATCCGCCCTTTATCTTCAGCTACGCACGAAACGTCGCTTCAATCGATGGAGTTACGGAAACCGCACCTGTACAAACGACCATATCAAGGGAAAAACTTG
>Ga0102926_1001246_pt1 | contig 15132 bp, 14 predicted proteins | sample SalPonR1_A_D2_MG_FD_78173 | JGI IMG/M metagenome (GOLD analysis project Ga0102926, IMG submission 78173) | Salt pond soil microbial communities from South San Francisco under conditions of wetland restoration - Salt Pond MetaG R1_A_D2_MG | ecosystem: Environmental > Aquatic > Marine > Intertidal...
CTTGTTTGATACATACAATAATATTCATTATAACCTCCCTATCTTAAAAGCGAACTGCCAATAACCATTTTTTGAACTTCTGTTGTGCCTTCATATATTTCTGTAATTTTTGCATCTCTCATTAATCGTTCAACAGGGTATTCTTTCATATAACCATATCCCCCGAGAATTTGAATAGCTTCTCTAGCCACGTCAACAGAAATATCCGAAGCAAAATACTTGGCCATTGCTGCTTCTGTTGAAAAACGTTCACCACTATCCTTTTTCATCGCCGCTTTATAGACAAGATTTCTTGCAGCTTCAACTTTTGTAGCCATTTCTGCAATTTTAAACTGAATGGCCTGGAATTTACCAATTGGCCGACCAAATTGTTCTCTTTCCTTAGCATATTGAACAGACTCATCTAAAGCTCTCTGTGCAATACCCAATGCTTGTGCAGCTATACCAATTCGACCACCATCTAATGTTCCCATAGCTATTTTAAACCCATAACCTTCTTTCGCTAATAAGTTTTCTTTAGGTATTCTACAATTCTTAAATATTAACTCCCTTGTATCTGAGGCGTTAATTCCCATTTTGTCTTCTTTTTTACCAAGTGTAAATCCTTCAGTTCCTTTTTCAACAATAAAAGCACTGATACCTCGTGTGCCTTGACTTTTATCAGTCATAGCCATAATAATAAATATATCTGCAAAACCAGCATTTGTAATAAATATCTTGTTCCCGTTAATGACATATTCATCACCATCAAGTACTGCTGTAGTTTTCTGACTTGCAGCGTCCGTACCAGCATTCGGCTCAGTTAATCCAAAAGCCCCTAATTTTTCGCCATTTGCTAAAGGTATTAGATATTTTTGTTTCTGTTCCTCTGTTCCGTATTTAGCAATGGGATCTGCTCCTAATGATGTATGTGCTGACAAAATAACGCCATGGGTAGCACATGCATATGATAACTCTTCAACTGCTATAGCATAACTTAATGTATCGGCACCAGCACCACCATATTTCTGTGGAAATGGAATGCCCATTATATCTGCCGCGGCCATTTTCTTTAAATTTTCTACTGGAAACTCACAAGTTTCATCAATTTCTGCCGCAATGGGCTCTACTTCTCTTTCAGTAAAATCTTTCAACACTTTTCTAATCATTTCTTGTTGATCAGTTAAATTAAAATTCATTAAATCCTCCTTATTAATTTTTAGGTGGCATTAAAACTGCTTCACCAATAATTACTTTTTTATTATTTTGATTAATACATAACGTTTTTAGAATAACCCTATTTTTCTCAACATCTTTACTAATGACTTCAACTTCTGCAGTGATTGTGTCATTAATCTTAACTGGAGCAGTAAACTTTAGTTCTTGGGATACATATATAGCACCTGGCCCTGGTAATTGTGTCCCTAAAACTGCAGAAATTAAACCCGTGCTTAACATACCATGTGCAATTCTTCCACCAAAAATTGTATCCTTGGCATAACTGTCATTTATATGAGCTGGGTTAAAATCACCTGTAATGCCAGCGTAGTTCACAACATCTGTTTCTGTTATTGTCTTTGAAAAGCTTGCCTTGTCACCAATTTTCAAATCATTAATTGTTCTTCCATTCATTATTTCCTCCTATTATTTAACAGCACTACTCATCTACTATATGTTCTATTGCAATTATCATTCCAAATAAAGATTGTTAAAATTTAGCCATTCCTTGTTTAAAAATTTATATTATAGATTAGAGTGTCGAATATATTATACATATTTCAGGTTAACTCTTAAGTAATACTCTTATATTGGGCTTTTAAGGTGTACAAAATATTCTACAACTATTTTTATCTGTATATTAAACTCAACACATATGATATTTCGATCTAAATTTTTCATGAATATGCCTAATATTTATCTTTATAATATCATATAACACCCAAAAATGTTAAAAATATAACGAATTAAAGCAAAAAAATTAAGGATCTTAAGGATCCTTAATCATTATTCTTATAGTTGTATACCCTTTAATTCTTTAACAACTTGACTATCTCCCGGTTGACAAAGATCATTTTCTGCATTTTTATTATAAATAGCAGCCGCATATTCCCTACAATTTTTGTAACCACAGGCACCGCAATTGTAACCTGGTAATATTTCTTCAATTCTTATGATTTCATTAAGATTCAGTTCTGTTTTTTTAAGAACATCTTCCCTGTGAACAAGTTTATTAACCAAATAACCGAGAAAAATAATACCCGGCATAGTTAAAATGTATCGACTTGCTGCAAAGGGCAACCCTAAAAATTTTACTTCTACAATTAACATAGGTATTTTCATAACTGCCCATGAACTAATGATTATCACTATATTGCCAATACTTGCACCTTTAGTTAATAAGGTTTGAGCAAAAGGGAAAGCAGCATATATGGGTCCAGCAGAGACTGAACCAATAAAAACAGAAATTAGCTTACCTTTTAAACCAGAGTCTTGACCAAAATTATTTACGATCATTTCCTTTGGAACCCAAACAGCAATTAAACCCGAAATAATCATAACTGCAGGTAAAATTTCTATCATTTCTCTAATAAATCCCCAAGAATTACTTAAACCTCTATAAAATAAATCTTTATTATAAAGAAAAACCACTCCGTAAACTATTATAGTTATTATATTGATTTTATTTTTCTTAACTGTTTCAATCATAGAATAATCACCATACCTAAGGCTATTAAAAGCGCTAGTACGAAACTCAATGCATTCCTAATAAATGCAAATTTCTTACCAAAATGTTCGATTTCAATTGGTAAAGTTGCTACACCTACCATTGTTAAAGTTGTAATAAATGCTGCTATTCCAACGAGATTAGCCCCACTTTCAAACAAAGATGCTGCCAAAGGAAAAGCAATAAAAGCAGGAATAATTGTTATTGCACCAATAACTGCTCCGTATAACCCACTAAGAAATAAACTGCTATTACCTAGTAAATCTTTTATAACTTCTGGTGGAATGATTGCAAGCATTAACCCAATTAACATGAGAATCCCTATAATACTGCCCGCTGTATTTAAAAACATGCCTTTAGCCATCATCAAACTTTTCTTAGTCTTCATTTCATCCTTATAATAGGAAATACCTACTGCTAGGACTGAAACAGAAAGTAAAATTACCGTGTTCATAAATCCTCCTTTTTCCATTTGCATATTCAACTATTTATAGTATAATCAAATTATAACACTATATCCGTAACATATGTTACAAGGAGGGAGGAAATTATTTTTAATCAATTAGGCCACTCAGAATTATTCAAAAATCTCTCAGTTAAGAAAATTCAAATTTTATTGTCTCAAATTGATTACTCAATTAAAAACTACAAAAATAACGAAGTCCTATTCTGGGAGGATACGCTTTGTAATCAGTTAAGTATCGTTATTAAGGGTTCGATCCGAGTCGAATCTATTAATTACTCTGGAAAAGTTTTAATTGTAAGACAAATCAGTAAAAACGAAATATTTGGAGAAGGTCTTATATTTTCGAATAATAACTTTTATCCAGTCAATGTGGTTTCTCAAAAAATGAACACAGAAGTGTTGCATATTAAAAAAAATGATATTTTAAAGCTTTTTCAATTGAATCAAGAAATATCAGCAAATCTTATTAGAATTCTTTCTAATAAAATGACTTTTTTAAATCAAAAAGTAAGATTGTTAGCTCTAAGTACTATAAGACAAAAAATTTCACTTTATTTATTAGAAAAATTCAAAGAAAATCAATCAATGAAAATACCCATTGTAACAAGTAAAAAAAACTTAGCAGACTTATTTGCTATTGCTAGACCATCACTTTCACGTGAGTTGATGGCTATGAAATCTGAAAGAATAATTGATTATGACCTAAACTTTTTTTATATTAAAGACTTAGAAAAGTTAAAAAATACATTGTTGGAATAGAAAAAGTCGACTGATTTGTCGACTTTTAGCTTATTATTTATTATAATTTTTCGGTGCAGGAGCTTTTACAACTAATAGTTCAAGTACTTCTGAATTCTTATTTCTAACATTCATTTTTGTATTATAAGGAATCTGTAATACTTTTCCCTTTGGATAAAAATGTTCTTCTTGCGCATCTAATTGTATAGATAATTTTCCTCTTAATACAGTCATATAAACATTTGAATTTGAGTAATGCTCTGGTAACCCTTCTCCATTATTAAAAGTCATATGAATATAATTGATATTTTCATCCATTATTAATTTTTGAACCTTATTATCGTCTCCTGTGTAATAATCAAATATTTGTTCAATCATCTATCTCTCCTTTTCAATTCTCAACTATTGACTTTATTAAAATATAACACATTTGAAAAGGCCTTTACGTTGCTTATGCAACAAAATAGATTGGTAATAATAATTTTATTCTTTAAAAATATGACATGAGACAAAATGATTAGGCGAAACTTCTTCTAAATGCGGTTCTGTGTTTCTACAAATATCTTCTGCATAGTTACAACGATCTGCAAACCGACAAACCTTTTTAGGGTTTATTGGCGATGTAATTTCTCCTTTAAGTATTATTTTTTCAACTTTTCGATCCAGAGTTGGTCTAGGAATAGCCGATAATAATGCTTTAGTATAAGGATGTATTGGGTTATCAAATAGTTCTTCTGCTGATGCTTTTTCAACAAGTTTCCCTAAATACATAACAGCAATATCATCTGAAAAGTGATTAACAACTGATAAATCATGAGTAATAAAAATAAAAGTTAATCCTAATTTTTCTTGTAACTCATCTAACAGATTTAAAATCTGCGCTTGAATAGACACATCTAATGCAGATACCGGTTCATCACAAACTATGAACTCAGTATTCAAAGATAAGGCACGAGCGATTCCAATTCTTTGACGCCTTCCACCATCTAACTCATGGGGATAAACATTGATTAATCTTCTAGATAACCCTACTAAATCCATTAATTCAAGTACTCGTTTAAACCTTTCTTCTTTATTAACAATTATCTTATTTAATTTTATAGGCTCTTCTATAATTTCACTAACTGTCATTCTAGGATCTAATGATGAGAAGGGATCTTGAAAAATAATTTGCATTTCTTTTCTTAACTCTCTCATTTCCTTATTACTAATCTCGTGTACATTTCTCCCTTTATATATTACTTCTCCATCAGTGGCTTCTAACAATCTCAAAATAACTCGACCAGTTGTCGATTTGCCACAACCGGATTCCCCAACTAATCCTAGGGTCTTACCTTTTTCAATTGAAAAATTGATATCATCAACTGCATGCAATTGACCTTTAGGAGTATCAAAGTATTTTTTTAACTGTTTCACTTCAAGTATAATTTCTGACATTCATTCCCTCCTTTAAAGATCATGGTCACTTAAGTTATATGATTGATCCTTACTATACAAGTGACATTCAACAAAATGTTCATCTGAAAAAAATATTTTTTCTGGCGCTACTTCTTCACAAATTCTCATAACATAATCACACCTGTCACAAAAGTTACATCCTTTAGGTAAATCATAAGGATCTGACATCAATCCTTTTATTGGCTTTAATTTTTCTTTTCTATTATCTATATTAGGGATTGAATTAAATAGTCCTTCTGTATAAGGATGTTTTGTCCTTCTGAAAATGTCTTCTAATGACCCTTGCTCAACTATCCGCCCAGCATACATAATTGCCACATAATCACATACTTCAACAACAACACCTAAATCATGAGTAATCATAATCATTGACATTTCAAACTTATCTTTTAACTCTTTCATTAGTTTTAAAACCTGTGCTTGAATTGTTACATCAAGTGCGGTTGTTGGCTCATCAGCAATCAAAAGTTTAGGACTACAAGATAATGCAATAGCAATAATTACACGTTGTTTCATACCACCAGAAAACTGATGAGGATATTCATTTCTTCTATCCCTTGGAATACCTACAAGTTCTAACATTTCTATTGCTTTTTCTTCTGCTTTTTCTTTATTTAAGTCCTGATGAATTATTATAGCTTCTGAAATCTGATCAATTACTTTAATAACAGGATTGAGTGCTGTCATTGGATCTTGAAAGATCATAGAAACTATTTTACCCCTAATCTTCTCCATTTCTTTTTCAGATGCATTAATAATATCTATACCATCTAAAGTAATCTCTCCGCTCATAACCCTTCCAGGTGGCATAGGTACTAAATCCAAGACTGACAAAGCTGTTGTTGTTTTTCCAGCACCAGTTTCTCCAACTAAACCTAATGTTTCACCTTTTTTTATATTTATATTTAACCCATTTACCGCTTCAACAATACCATCTTCAGTAAAAAAGTGAATATTAAGATCTTTAATATCTAATATTATATCCTTCATAATCAATCACTCCTATTTTAATTTTGGATCTAATGCATCTCTTAAACCATCACCAATTAAGTTTAATGAAAGAACAGACAAAACAATGGCTAAACCAGGAAATAAAACAATATGCATTTGGTCTCTAATATATGCTCTACCAGAAGATAGCATACTCCCCCATTCAGGCGTTGGTGGTTGAACACCTAAGCCAATAAAGCTTAATGACGCTGTTGCCATAATTGCTGTAGCAACTTTTAAAGTTGCATAGACAATTATAGGAGCCATAGAATTCGGTAACACGTGCTTTAATATTATTATATGGTCCTTGGCACCAATTGCTTTTGCAGCTTCAATGAACTCTTCGTCTTTAACACTTAAAACTGCTGCACGGACTACCCTTGCAAAGCCTGGAATATTTGCTACTCCAATAGCAATCATAAGATTCAACATGCTTGGGCCTAAAGCCGCAACTATTGTTATGGCCAATAGAATTACCGGTATTGCTAAAATAACATCTAAAATACGCATAATTACATGGTCAATTTGACCGCCATAATAACCCGCTATTGCACCAAAAAAACCACCAATTGAAAGCGCAATACTTACGGATATTAATCCTACAAAAAGTGATATTCTAGTACCGTAGACAATTCTGATAAAAATGTCTCTACCAAATTCATCCGTTCCAAACCAGTGGTCCAATGATGGCCCCTGAAGTCGTTCGATTATATTCATTTTTAGCGCATCTTCATTATAATCTCCAATTAAAGGAGCAAAAATTGCCATACACAAAAACATAACAATTAGCATTAGCCCTAAAATAGCCGTTTTACTTTTCTTAAGTCGTCTCCATGTATCTGCCATCAGACTACGCTTAGCTACTTCATTTTTATTTTTTAAATTTACAGTCTTTATTTTTTCTGCCATTTGATTTAACCTCCTTTAATTGTAGTCTGCTCTAATTCTTGGATCAATAAATGCATATAATATATCTACAACTAAGTTTACGATGCTAAATGCTACTGCAAAAACAATAACACACCCTAATACCATTGGGGTATCTTTTCGTTGTATAGACTCTACCATTAATCTTCCAATGCCTGGCCATGAAAAAACTGTTTCTGTTAAAACTGCGCCACCTAAAAGCACACCAAATTGCAATCCAATTACTGTAATTGCCGGGATTAAGGCATTCTTCAATGCATGTTTCTTAATAATATTAAATTTACTAACACCTTTTGCCTTGGCCGTACTAATATAATCTTGTCGAATGACTTCTAACATTGACGAGCGCATGGTTCGTGTTATACCAGCTGTTGCTGCAATGGCTAAGGTAAAAGCAGGCAAGATAAGACTCTTAAAACCTTCCATTCCACTGGAAGGAAACCATCCTAACTTTAATGAAAATAGTATGATTAACATTAAACCTGTCCAAAAAGAAGGCATAGATATTCCTACAAGGGCAAAAATCATACCTACATTGTCAAAAATTGAATATTGTCTAGTTGCTGAAATAACACCAATGGGTATAGATATTAAAATTGCTAAACCAATGGCGCTAAAGGTTAGCTTAAAAGTATTTGGAAATCTTTGAGTTACTTCACTTAAAACTGTTTTACCAGTAGAATATGACCGTCCCATATCTCCTGTTAATAAATTCTTCATATAATTGCCATATTGTACAATCGTTGGGTCATTAAAACCCATTTCTTCTCTTAACGCTTCTACTGATTCCTGAGTCGCGGAAGTTCCTAAAATCATAGCTGCTGGATCCCCTGGTGTTAAACTAATAATAAAATAAACTAAAAAAGTGACACCTAACATTACAGGAATTAACATTAAAAGTCTTTTTAAAATATATTTTAACATAATACCTCCATCTTTTTAAAAAGAGTAGAACCCCATAATTATGAGGTTCTACCACTCATTTAATATTTTCCAATTTTAGTAGTGTATCTTTTCAATATTCCATAGGCCTTGAGGACTAAGTTCTACACCTTTTAAACCCGCATTTGCTCCTACTACATTGTTCTTAACAAATAATGGTACAATTGGTGCTTGGTCCATAATATATTCATGGAATTCGTTGTAAATTGCTTTACGTTCTTCTAAATCTAATTCTTCTCTAGCAGATATTATTAATTCATCTACTTTTGGATCATCTATTCTCGAGAAGTTAAAGCCGCCGATATTTCCTGAATAGTAAAGTGGTGTTAAAGTAGCATCTGGATCTGGGTTAGAAGTCCAACCTAAGATTAATGTTTCATGTCCACCTTCCATTGCCATATCTATAAAAGTACCCCATTCTAACATATCTATTTCTGTTGTTATACCAACTTCCATTAAATTCGCTTGAATGATTTCTGCAATTCTTTTACGGTCATCACCAGAGGTAGTAATTGTTGTACTAAAACCATCAGGATAACCAGCTTCTGCTAATAACTCTTTCGCTTTTTCTACATTGTATTCATAATCTGATGCTTTATAACCTAACATAGAAGGTGCTAAAACAGATTTTGCTTCTTCACCAGCGCCCTCAATAGCAACTGTCATAATCGCATCCTTATTAATTGCATAGTTCATTGCTTGTCTAACTTTCTGATTTGTAAATGGTTCTTTTTCATTATTCATAGCAAAGAAGTCTACTCTTGTAGATGCTTTTTCATATAACTTTAAATCATCTGCATCCTCAACTTTATTCATATCCATTGTTGCTAACTCTTGAACAACATCTACTTCACCAGTTTCTAAAGCAATAGTTCTTGAAGCACCTTCAGGTATTACTCTAAAAGTAATCATCTCACTTTGACCCATGTTATCAGCATCAAAATAGTCTGGATTCTTTTTTACAACAACTTTATCCCCTGAAACCCATTCAACAAAAGTATATGGTCCAGAACCGATTGGATTTTTAAATTCATCACCTGATTCAACGTATTCTTTCGGTAAAATTGAAGCACCAGCATGTACCAAACTATATAAGAATGGTGCAAATGCTGTTTTAGTTGTTATCTTCACTGTATAATCATCTACTATTTCAATAGATTCAACTTCAGCTAATACGTGCTCAACCTTTGGTTGTTCTATTGATCGTTCTAAACTAAATTTAACATCCTCTGATGTCATCTCGTTACCATTATGGAACATAACACCTTCTTTAATTTTAATAACCCATTCTGTATCCGATGGCTGTTCCCAAGATTCTGCTAAATCTGGTACATATTCAAAGTCTGTGTTTAATCTAAACAAACGATTAAACAGTAAAAATGAAACGGCTTCTGATTTAGTATCATTATGGCCTTGTGGATCTAATGATGTAATATCAGAATTAAGTGCTATGGCAATATCCGTTTGTACTTCTACCGCTTCTTCTCCTTCTTCAGTTGCCTCTTCTTCAGTTTCTTCCATTGAAGCCTCTTCTGTTGATTCCTCTGGGGTTTCTTCTTCAGCTGGAGATGAGCAACCAGCTAACATACCTACAACTAACGATAAAACTAACATAAATACAAATACTTTTCTTAACATTTTTACCTCTCCCTTTCTATTCTTTAATATATATTTAAAAGGCATTACCTTTTAACCACTAAAATGTTTTTATGAAATCAACTAATATCTCTTCTAATTGTTTCACAGATTTAATTTCAACGTATTCATCATCTCCATGCCAATGGTCTCCCTTAGGCCCAAATTCAACAATAGGAATACCCTTTTCAGCATAGTATCTACCATCTGATCCACCATGTTGCGCTGTAAACTTAACATCAGTATCTGGTATAATCCTCTTTAAAGATTCACTTAATTTCTGAATGTACTTGTTTTCTTTTAGACCATACACCCCGGGTTCAATAGACTTAATTATTATTTCACCATCAATACTATTGGTTATATTTTCAATTATTTCATGGGGGTTAATGTCAGGAACATACCTAATATCAAATCCCATAACAGAGCAATCTGGTACACGATTATAAATATCACCTCCATTAATAAAAGCTAAATTAACGGAAGACTTTTCATAATATTCTGAACCTTTGTTTAAAATTTCAAGTGCTTTAATTGCTTTATAGTTTTCATAGGCTTTTATTATCGCATTCTCACCTTCCCACGGTCTTGAACCGTGTGCAGATTTGCCTTTACTAATAACATCTATTCTAATAATTCCCTTTGCTTGAATTGAAATACTTAAATTCGTTGGTTCTGTACATATAACGAAATCACCTAAATATCCTTCTTCAACTAAGTATTTCGTACAGTTCATCCCACCAATTTCTTCATCCGTTACTAATTGAAGCATTATTTTACTTTCTAAATTTTCATCTTTTAAACGAATAATACTTTGAATCATGGCAACACAGCCACTTTTCATATCAGCTGTTCCTCTACCAATCATTCGATCATTTTTCACAATAGGAATAAATTGCTCATCTTTCCCTGAGACGACATCTAGATGTCCATTTAATACAAGTGTTTTTTTACCTTTTCCTATTGTTGTAATATAGCTATAATAACCATTGTTTTCAAGAATGTCTCCATAAATTCCATTGCTTTCTAAATATTTTGAAATAAATACGATTGCTTCATTTGCTTGCTCAAGTGATGAGGAGCGAAAAGTTATTAATTTTTTTAGTAAATCTATAGATTTCAACGATTACCCCCTCTTTAAATGTAAATCAAACCACTCTAATAATTCTTCATACCTTTTATGCTTGTTTTGAGGCCTTCCTTTTACTACCAAACTGTGACTTTCATCTGTAAAAAGGCAAAATTTTGTAGACACGCCATGATAATTCAATGCATTAAACATATTTAACGACTCAGTATAATGGCACCTATAATCTTTTTCCCCATGAATAAATAATGTGGGTGTTTTCACTTGGTTCACTTGATAAATTGGGGAATTTTCTATATATTTATTAATATTACCCCACGGTGTATCATGATTTCCCATATATTCATAGATGTACTCATAACCAATATCCGACGACGTAAATGCTGTCATTAAGTTGCTGATGCCTCTTTCAGAAACAGCCGCTTTAAATCGGTCTGTATGAGCAATAATGTAATTAGTCATATAACCACCATAAGAACCGCCAGTAATACCAAGATTATTTCCATCAATAGATGGATGAGTTTCTAAAACAAGATTTGTAAATTCCATCAATTCCTCATAAGGTATGGTGGCATAGTTCCCACGAATATTAGAGTACTCATCCCCTCTACCATCAGACCCTCTAGGATTCATATAGAACACATAATAGCCTTCTGCTGATAACATATGCATGTCGAAGGAAAAAACAGATGCATACATCATTTTGGGACCACCATGTATGAATAAAATACCCGGATACTTTTCTCCAACTTTATAATCAACTGGAGGAATCACCCATCCATCGTAGTCTTGCTGATTAATCATAAAGTTAATTTTTTCTGGTATGACAATTTTATAATCTTCAAGCCATTCATTATGATTGGTTAATTGTTTATTGTTAAAAAACAACTCCTGCAACTGATGATTCTTCACACCAATATAATAAATACCATCTTTAGAAACGACATACTCATTAATCATTGTTATATTTAACGGAACTTCTTCAACAGACCCATCTAAGTTTATTTCATAGAGAGTCTCATTGTTTCTTTTAGTTAACTTCATATAAATTTTATCTTCATATTTTTGCATCAATTTCCCACCGTAAAAAAAAGCGTCTGATATTATACTTGGGTGTTCATTGCTATAATGGGATCCAAACCCATAATTTCTTATGACTTTTGACGCACAATTAATTACTAATAACTCTTGGTTTTGATTTCTACTTTTATCTGTTAAATCAATTGCCCAAATTAAAACACATTTTTTATTAAATGAAATAATATTCCCAATGCGATAATTCCCCTGTAATAATAATTTAAGTTCGTCTTCATCTAGATCATACATATAGATTTCTGAATTTATCTGATTAAATTTTGATATCTTTTTAGCACTAAACACAATCCTATTATTATCAACATCATAATCAATTTCTTCTATAGACATGTCCAAAGTTGATAATAATGTTATACTTTTGCCATCAAGACTAGACCTAAATAAACTTGTCAAACGTTCGCCTTTTGTGCCTTTGCTTTCTATAAAAAAAGGTGCTTTAGTACTACATTTATAAGGCGCATCTGCACTAGAATATTGTACTTCAGTTAAAAAGTATATAAAATCTTTAATAATTATAAACTTCATTAGTTTAAAAGGAATCGTAGATACTTTAATTATTTTTTGTGAATCTATGTTATAACTGTATAAGTTTGTGCTATTGTCTGTTATTTCTTTTAGGATAATCTTCTCTTGAAAAAAAATATAATCATCTACTTCAAAAGGTATTTCGAGAATTTCATTTTTTTTCAAATCTCTATTAAACAGAATCACTTTTTTTGTGTATTGATTTTTTTCATAATCTATTTGATTTTGAGAATACAAAAAATAATTTCGTAAATGATCTGATTTTAGATTATTTATAATTTTACTATTAATAAAACTTTTTGACCTAAGGTTTTTCATTTTTGTCACCTCACCTATGTATAATGCAATTAGCATTCCAAATATTAACAATATTTAATATTTGATTGATTTTATCTGTATAATCAAGTATTATAAATTAAAGAAGACAAGGAGGCCTAATGAAATCGATTGCCATTATATCTGATTCTGCTTTTAAAAGAAATAGACCTAGTAACGTAGGAGAAATTATAAAAAATAATATAAATGAAGTGCTTTTTGATAAAGTTAAAATCAACAACTATTATGTTGATGAACTAACACCAGAAACACGGATAATAGACGATTTAGTGATTCTTATGGCACGTAGTCGTGTATTAAAAATAAAAGATAACGTTTTAAATACAGATAGTATTATTATTGCTAAACGAACTTTTTTAAAAAAATCAATTCATCAACTCTATAAGATTCCTAAAAACAAGGATGTCTTAGTTGTAAATGACAACATAGAAACTGTACTCGAAACAGTCTCTACACTCTATAACATAGGTGTTAAGCATATCAATTTAATTCCTTATGAAAAAAATAAAAACTACAAACATATTAATTATGCCATTACTCCATCAGAACCAGAATTTATACCAGAGCATATTGAAAATGTATTTGATGTTAAAAATAGAGTATTAGATATACCAACAATGCTCTTAATTATCAATCATTTGTCAATTGATGATAAATCTATTCATCAAAACCTATATAATTATTATCAGAAGATCTTCAGTTCAAATGACGCTATTACACAAAATTATAGTAATTTTATCACTAGAAGCGAAGAGTTAGATTATCTTTTAGACCTTTCCCACGATGGAATATTATTAACCGATGAGTTAGGAAAAATACTCATAGGAAATAAAAAATTCAAAGAAATTTTTAATTTAAACGAAGCCATAGAAAATAAAGTGCTTCATGATTTACTGCCAGAAATAAACTTCAAAGAATACTACAATGATAACGTTCATAGTGATTTAATTAACTATAAAAAGAAGTTCATTAATCTAGAAAAAAAGGATGTTATACACATAACTAATGAAAAAAGAATTTATTTTAATTTCCAAGAAGTAACTTATATAAAAAAACTTGAACAGAATCTTAGTCAGAAGTTAAGACAGAAAGGACACATTGCCAGATATACTTTCGACGATATCGTTTACCAATCAAATAAGATTGAAAAAATAATCGTAATGTCTAAAAAAATTGCTAAAACAGATTTAACAATATTAATTACTGGAGAAAGCGGCACAGGTAAAGAAGTATTGGCTCAAGCAATTCATAATTATTCATCACGAGCAAAACAACCTTTCATTGCGATTAATAGCGCTGCTATACCTGAAAACTTACTTGAAAGCGAACTCTTTGGTTATTCAAGCGGCTCTTTTACCGGAGCTTCTAAAAAAGGAAAGAAAGGTTTATTCGAAAAAGCTAATAATGGCACCATTTTTTTAGATGAAATCGGAGATATGCCTAAACATTTACAATCAAAACTTCTAAGAGTTCTTCAAGAACAACAAATCACACCGGTAGGATCAGATAAGATCATTGATATTGATGTTAGAATTATTGCAGCTACCCACAATGATCCTTTGGAGATGATTAAACTTGGAGAGTTTAGAAAAGATTTATTCTATCGTTTAAATGTCTTCTCCATTGAATTACCGCCTTTAAGAGAAAGAATTGAAGATGTAACCATCTTATTAAATCATTTTACTAATTTTAACTATACGTGTAATACCACTTGCAAAAACTTTTTAACCTCTTATGAATGGCCTGGCAATATTCGAGAACTAGATAATGTTGGGAATTATATTAATACCCTTGAAGAAAATGATGAAATAACAATAAAGTCACTCCCAAGCTACTTAATTAACCAACATAACAAAACGACACAAACTATTACGAACCAAGAAGAATATTATGATGAAAGAAGTATCATCGAAGAAAAAACTGATTTTTCAATTTTTGTTTCAATCTTAAGAACGATTAGTTTTCTCAACTCTATTGATAAAACTGCTGGTAGAAAGCATATTCAAGAAACACTTATGAATAAGTCCATTGAACTAAAAACTCATCTTTTAAGAAAGAATCTTTCTTTAATGGACGATTTAGGTTTTATTATAAGAAAAAAAGGTCGCAACGGGAGTTATCTAACAAAAAAAGGTGAAGTATTTTTAAAAGAAATTCATTAATAGGATTAAAAATGGGATAATAAACAGTATTTTTATACTGTTTATTATCCCATTTATTATATTACTA
>Ga0102926_1001248_pt1 | contig 15117 bp, 18 predicted proteins | sample SalPonR1_A_D2_MG_FD_78173 | JGI IMG/M metagenome (GOLD analysis project Ga0102926, IMG submission 78173) | Salt pond soil microbial communities from South San Francisco under conditions of wetland restoration - Salt Pond MetaG R1_A_D2_MG | ecosystem: Environmental > Aquatic > Marine > Intertidal...
TTCAAATGACTCTACAGGTGAGAAATAAAATTGTAGATGCATATAATGAAATTATGAGAATGCAAGTATAAAAATGGAGTGTAAGAAATGCCTGAAAAATTAAACAGTCTAAAAGACAAAATTTTAAGCTTTTGGCAAAATTTAGAAAGCAAAAAGAAAAAAAGAATAGTACTCCTTATAATTCTACTTGCAATATCTTTGTCTTTTACCGGTTATTTTTTAGGAAAAACTGAGTATACGGTACTTTATTCTGATTTAAGCACTCAAGAAGCTGGAGAAATTAAAACACTATTAGATGAAATGGGAGTTAAATCTAAAGTAGAAAACAACTCAACGATACTGGTAGACCAAAGAAGTGAAGAAGATATTAGGATGCAGCTATCATTAGAAGGATACCCAAAATCAGGACTTAACTACGATTTATATATGGAAAGCATAAACTTTACAACCTCAAGTCAGGACAAAAAAGTTATGCTTCTTTATCAATTACAGGATAGATTAAGCAATACCATATCAAGATTACAGGGAATACAGAATGCTATAGTTACGATAAGCATGGAAGATGATAGCGTTTTTAAGTTTAATGCAGAAGATAATCCTGTTAGTGCTAATGTAGTACTTGAGTTAGATAACAATTTTAAACCTGACGAAGAAAAAACAGAAGCTATAAAAAGACTTATGGTTACAAGTATAAACGGTTTATCTGAAGAAAATGTAGCAATAATAGATTCAAACTTAAATAATTTACTACCTTCATCTGGAAATAGTGGAAGTAATTTTTCAGATGCTAGCAATTTACTAAAAATGGAAACACAAGTTGAAAATAGTATAGCGGAAAAAGTACTTTTCTTATTTGAACCTGTTTTTGGAAAAGAAAACATAAATGTAGCAGTAAATGCAAAAGTAGATCTGGATAAAACCTTTACTGAAGTTATTGAATACTCACCAGTTGTTGATGATGAAGGGATACCCTATATTATTGATGAGTTAACTGAAAAAATTTCAGACACATCTCAAAACACAGGGGATGCTGCTGAAAATTATATGATAGACAGTGAAAGCCTAAATGACAGAATGCAAACGGTAGTAAACTACAGAGTTAATGAACTAAAACAAACAATAGACGAGGCTCAAGGCGGCATACAAGATATTAGTGTATCAGTTCTTATCAACGATACTGCTTCAACAGACGAAAGTGTATTAGAAGATGTAAAGCAAATAGCAGCTGCTGCAGTAGGAATAGACTTGGATAAAATAACAGTAGGATACATGAATTTCGCTGCAAGTGAAGCACAAAGAGCAGAATTACAGGCGGCTTTAACTCAAGATGAAGGATTTCAACTACCATTAGAAGAGCAAACCCTTGTTGTAATAGTAGGACTTATACTTACTTTTATTTTAGCATTACTAGTACTTAAGCAGTTTAAAACTCAACCCCAGGTAGCTACTACTGGACCGCAAATGGAAGAAAAATCAGAAGAAACTACCACCGACGAAGAACTTGAAAATCTAAAATCTAAAAAAGACGCTGTAATGGATAAATTTAACAAAAGTAAAGAAGAAGAAAAAGTTATAAAAGAAATAGAATCAATAATAGATGCGAATCCCGATAGTATTGCCAATATTATAAGTTCTTGGCTTAGCGAAGAAAATTAAAGGAGGAAAATATGGATATTAGTTTATCAGGACAGGAAAAAGCTGCAGCTCTTATATTATCAATAGACAAAAGAGCAGCTGCAACTGTATTAAAAAAGCTTGATGATTCAGATGTAGAAAAAATAACATATCAAATAGCGAATTTTAAATCCATACCCTCTGAAGCAAGAAATGATGTATTGAATGAATTTTATGAAATGTGTCTTGCTGAAGGATATATTTCAGGTGGAGGAATACAATATGCTAAGGACGTACTTACAGAAGCATTAGGAGCACAAAAAAGTGTGCAAATTATAAACAAAATGTCCAAACTAAACTATAAAAAACCCTTTAAATTCTTAGAACAGGTCGACGCAACGGAACTTGTGAATCTAATAAAAGTAGAAAGAAACCAAACTATAGCACTAATTATATCTTATATGGAATCAGAACAAGCATCAAAAATTTTAAGTGGTTTAGAGGAAGAAAGGCAAACAGAAATAGTAAAAAGAATAGCAAAAATGAACAAAATTTCTCCAGAAATAATAACCCAAATTGAAGAAAAAATCAAGTCTAGACTCAACGACGTAGTGGGAGCAGAAACAAGAAGAGACGAAGAAGCAGGAATAAATATTGTAGCAGATATTCTATCTTCAATTGATAGAAAGTCAGAAGTAAGAATATTTGAAGAAATTGAGAAATTTAGCCCTGAAATGGCTGAAGAAATCAAGAAGAAAATGTTTGTATTTGAAGATATTACCGATATCGACAACAAAATTTTACAGAAAATTGTTGCAAAACTATCAAACAAAGATGTTGCACTTGCACTTAAATCAACTGCCGAATCAGTTAAAAGACACTTTTTATCAAATATGTCAAAAAGAGCAAAAGAAATTGTACAGCAGGAAATGGATATGCTAGGTAAAGTAAGATTGAGTGAAGTACTTGAAGCACAACAGCGAATAGTAGCAGTAATACTTGAAATGGAAGCAAAAGAAGAAATAATAATTTCTAAAAAAGACAATGATATGTTAGTAGAATAAAGGGATATTGAATATGAAAAAGAAAGATAAAACTAAAGACAAAAGCAAAAAGAAAGTTGAAACCATAGATAAAATAATATTTGCAGGATTTGCCTTAATCATTGTTGTATTTGTGCTTATTGCACTATTTGCAATGAATGTATTTAATCTTAAAACGACAGTGGTAGAAAGAGTTACTCAGCAGCTCATTGAGAATCAAGAAAATGCAGCAGAAGCATATGTAGGTCAGGATATGATTAGACAGTACGAAGAAATTATAGGCAAGGAACTTTTAAGAATTAATAAACAAAGAGAAGACCTAGCTACTAAGGAAGAAGACCTCAATACAAGAGAAACAACTATTTCGGAAGCAGAAAAAGCAATATCACAAAATAAAGAAGAAATAGACAGAGTACTTACAGCTATAAATGGAGAATACCAAAATATAGAAGAGTTAAGTGAAGTAGTAGAAAATATGTCTCCAGAAAATGCTGCAGTAATGCTGACAGAAATAGAAGATTTAAAACTTGTTAGAAATGTAGTATTCAATATAAATGAAGAAGATGGAGCAGCTATACTTGAAAACCTTGAACCATCTTTAGCAGCTAAAATAGTTATGGAAAGATTTAACAGTATAGAAGAATTAGAAGATTTATTAGAAGAGAGCAACCCTGAAACTGAAGAAGAAACACAACAAACTGAAGAAACCGAAGAAAATCAAGAAGGAGGTGAAGAAATATCCGGGGGAGGATCTTCTGAATAAAATATAAAATTTAATAAAGGAGGTGAAACATTGATAGAAAGAGCAGTAGTTAATTTAAAATCTGAAAGTACAAACAGGTCAAACTTTGATAAAAGCAATAATAAACAAAAAAACTCAAAAACAAAAGACTCCTTTAAAAAAATACTGGAGAAAGATAAACACATAAAGAAAAACCAGGAAAAATCTAGCAAGAAACTAGAGAAAAAACAACTAAAAGAATCAGAAAAGCCCAAAAATAAAGAAACAGAAGAGGAGCAAGATAGTAATACTGACAAGAAAGAAGAAGACATAGTAGAAATAGTTAGCTTCATTAACATAAAAGATTTGCCAAAAGAATCAAAAAACAACCAAAAATCAGCTGAAAATTTAGAAGGAAATAAAATTCCGGAAAAATTTGAGAAACTAGAAAACATAAAAAATGTTCAGGCTAAACAGGAAAACCTAAAGATAGAGATAAATACAGAAAAAGCTGAAAAATTAGGTAAAGAAGAAGTTTTATTAGAAAAAGGTAAAGAGATTAAAGGAGAAGAAAATTTAAACCTAAAAGACTTAAAAGGATTAAACAAAACTGAAAAAGAAAAAAATTCAGAAATAAAACTAGAAGATGTAAAAGCCACGAAACAATCATCAGAAAAAAATAAAGTTCAAACTTTAAAAGATGATTCTTCTCTAGACAATGAATTTAAAGAAGAACTTAATAAAAAACTAGAAAATCTAACAAAAAACATTAACTCTATAGATGATAAAAAAGAAGAAAAAGAAACTACCTTTAGCGAAAATCTAAAAAGCAACATAGAAGGAGCTAAAGAAAATTTCAACAAAGAAAAAATCATGACAGAAGCTCAACTGGATAAAAGCACAGAAAAGCCTATATCCGGTAAAGAAAATATAATTGACCAATTAGCTAAAAACATAACTACAGGAAAAACAGAAAAAGGAAATTTTATAAAAATTCAGCTAAAGCCGGAAGTACTGGGAGAAATGACAGTTAAGCTCACAGAAGGTAAAGAAGGAATGATTGCAACAATATCTGCTGAAAAAGAAGTCGTAAAAAATATACTTAGAAACAGCGGTGAACAGATAACTACAATGCTGACGGAAAAAAATATAAAAGTAAACAATGTAGTCATAGAAACTAACGAAAGTGAAAAACAAGATTTTAATTTATTTGACGGAACAGGACAGGAAGATTTTACAGGAGAAGAAAATACAAAAGAAAACTTTACAAATAGTAGATTTCCAAATTATGGGAAAAAATTGGAAACAGAACCGAACTCTACAATTACAGATGAAATTTACTCAGGAAAAGGAATAAACTTTTATGTATAAGAGGTGAAAAAAATGGATGTAACAGGAACATCAGCAGCAAATCAAGCAGCATACAGCAGCGAAGACAAAAAAATAGATAATTCAGTAGACAAAGAATTTTTCTTAGAAATGCTGGTTACACAGATGAAGTATCAAGATCCACTATCACCAGTTGACAACAACGAGTTCATAGCTCAAACAGCTCAATTTACTTTAGTAGAAGAAATGCAGACAATGAAAAATGAATTTGCACAAAATAAAGCTATTGATTTAATAGGTAAATATGTAGAAGGAAAAGTAAAAAATCCAGTTACAAATCAAATGGAATTAACCGGTGGTATAGTAGATAGTGTAAGTATATCAGGGGGAAAAGCTACTCTAAACGTTGGAGATTTAAAACTTAAACCTGAAAATATAGTTGGAGTAACAAATGGACAATAATATTATAAGCAGTAAAAAAATAGAAGCTTTTTTAAACACTACTAAAAGCCAGCAGAAAAAAAAGACTGAAAATAACGAGTTCGACAAAATGTTTAATAGTAAATTAAAGGTGAAAGGAGACAAAAAAGAAATAACCTTTTCAAAGCACTCCATGGAAAGACTTCAAAAAAGAAACATTAATCTAAAAGAAGAAGATATAAATAAGCTAGAAAGTGCCTTTGAAAAAGCAGAAGAAAAAAATATTAATACACCATTAATAGTAAGCGATAATCTCATATGTGTAGCGGACACAAAAAGCAGGACAATCATTACAGTGATGGATACAATGAAAGATAAAGTTTTTACAAATGTAGATGGAGTAGTAAATATATAGCTGGACCTTAACAGGAAGCTATAGCACCCCGACCGACAGACGGGTGCACAAATATAGAAATATCGGAGGATAAAAAATGTTAAGATCAATGTATTCTGGTGTATCAGGACTAAAAACTCACCAGACAAAATTAGATGTAATAGGAAATAATATAGCAAATGTAAATACAGTAGCATATAAAAGTTCAAGCGTGACCTTTCAAGAAGTACTTAGTCAGACGGTGGCATCAGCACAGCCTCCTACCAACTCAGGCACAGGTGGTACAAACCCATCTCAGGTTGGACTAGGAACGGCGATTGGATCCATAAGTACAAATCACGCAAATGGTAACATACAAACAACAGATAGCATAACAGACTTAGCCCTAGACGGTGGAGGATTTTTCGTAGTAAACGACGGGCTCTCCAACTCATTTACAAGAGCAGGAAACTTTTCGATAGATAGTGAAGGAAATCTTGTCACCGTAAATGGAGAAAAGGTAATGGGTTGGAATAAGGGTAATACGGAAGGAATAGACACAAGTATGCCTTTAGAATCTATAAGTTTATCATCTCTCACCATGAAGGCTAATACTACAAGTGAATTAAATTTCGAAGGAAACTTAGATAGCAAAATGGAAAATGGAGATTCTTTTGAGTATAACATGTCACTTTTTGATTCAATGGGAGAATCTCATTCAATTACTTTAACATTTACTAGGCAGGGAGATCCTACGGATGCTACAAAGTCAACGATATTTGATGTTTCAATAGGTAGTACAGATGAAAGTATAAATACTATTAATGGCAATGATTTTGAGACAAATCCTTTAGAAGATATTGGAACTATAACCTTTGATTCAGAAGGAAGAATAGATACAACTGCTACTGATGAGGGAGTTTCGATTAATGATATAACAGTAGTATTGAACAACGGAGCAAGTAACATAGAAATATTAGAAGATGATATAGATTTCAACGAAGATAAATTTACCCTATACTCTAACACTACTGTAGTGAACTCAACTCAGGATGGTTATGAAGCAGGAACTCTAATAGGTTTAGGAGTAGACCAGGAAGGTAAGATAATAGGAAACTTCTCAAATGGTAGAGACAACCACGTATCTACTATAGCAGTAGCATCCTTTATCAATCCTCAAGGACTAGAGAAAGTTGGAGGAAACCTATTTGCCACCTCATGGAACTCAGGAGACCCACAAGTTGGAGTAGCAGGCACAGGAGAAAGAGGATCTATAGCATCAAGTTCTCTCGAAATGTCAAATGTTGATTTATCAAGAGAATTTACAGAAATGATAACAGCCCAAAGAGGATTTCAAGCTAACTCAAAAATAATAACAACATCAGATGAAGTACTGCAGGAGCTTGTAAATCTTAAGAGATAATTAGGAGAAATATATGGTTAAACTAACTAAGCAAAATGGTGAAGAATTTTATCTGAATATTGAACTAATAGAAGTAATAAAAGAAGTACCCCATACAGTAATAATCACCACAAATGAAGATAAATACTTGGTTAAAGAATCTGCAGAAGAGATAATAAAAAGAATTATTGAATTCAGAAGAAAAATATACTACGACAAAGACATGGTTGTAAAAGGGGATTCTTAAAATGGATGTATCAAGTTTAACAGGTTTATTAGGAGTATTTATTATAGTAATAGTGGCAATTATTACAAAGGGCTCGGCTGGAGCTTTCTTAGATATTGCTTCAATACTTATAGTATTAGGAGGTACAACAGCTGCAGTGCTGACCTCCTATCCTATTGATAAACTAAAAAACACAGTAAATATAATGAGAAAAGCTTTTAAAGATGACTCTTATGAAGTAAAAAAAACTATAAGCCAATTAAGTCAATTATCATACATAGCTAAAAGAGATGGTCTTTTAGCTATGGAAAAGATGGTAGATGAAATAGAAGATGAATTCATGAAAAAAGGAATACTCCTAATAGTTGATGGATCTGAGCCTAAAATGATAGAAAGAATACTCAGCTTAGAACTTGAAAACATGGTAGATAGACACAGAGAGGGAGAAGGAGTCCTTAAATCTTTTGGTAAATTTTCTCCCGCATTTGGAATGATAGGTACTTTGATAGGACTTATCCTTATGCTTAAAAACTTAGACGATGTAGCTTCATTAGGTCCTAGCATGGGTGTTGCTCTAATTACAACTTTTTACGGCACACTTTTAGCTAACGGAGTATTTATACCTTTAGCAGGAAAACTTAGATTTAAAAGCGACCAGGAAGTTAAATACAGAACTATGGTTATAGAAGGGATTTTATCAGTACAGGCTGGAGAAACTCCTTTAATGATAGAAGAAAAACTCAAAACCTTCATTGAACAGGGTAAAAGAGATGAAGAGTTGGAAGAACCAGAAGAAGAAAGCGAAGAAGAGGATGATATAGATGGGGTTCAACAACAGGAAGCATAACGATACTGAAGAAGATAGTTCAGAAGATTGGCTAACCACCTATAGTGACTTAGTAACTTTACTACTGGCATTCTTCGTACTTTTGTTTTCTTTTTCAGAAGTAGATGCAAAAAAATGGGACGAACTAGTAAAATCTTTTACAGGAGATTTCATTGTGACAGAAAGTTCTACTACTGATTCCTTTATGGATGATAATACAAGTATACTTGAACAAAACAACATAGATGTTAGAGAGCAGCTTATGGAAATAAGACAGCAGGAAGAAAAGAAAGAAGCAGAAGAATCTGAAGAAGACTTAGAGGAAGAAAGTTCAGAAGAGGAGATTGAAGAAGAATCTCCAGAAGAGGAACTTGAAGAAGAAGTTCAAGAAGAGGATATAGAAGAAGAAAATGAAGTAGAAGCTCCCTTAGAAGAAGCATTAGGGGAAGAAGGAAATGAATTCGACCAAGAAGTTATAGATGAACAATTCGAACAGCTTTACGGTGAACTAACTCAATACAATGATTTAGAAGGTTTAGAACTAGAAATAGCAAGGACCGAATCGGAAATCAGAATAAGGTTATCAAATAACTTACTCTTCTCTCCAGAAGAAGCAGATATATATGAAAATTCAACTGAGACATTAAGAGAAATAGTAAATATAATAAAAAGCTATGATGAAACTCTAAATATGATAGTTATGGAAGGAAACACTGATAGTCTTCCAATAACCACTGGAAGATACAGAGATAATTTTGAGCTTTCCATTGAAAGAGCATTAAATGTTTTATACTTTTTCAGATATGAAGGAGATTTTCAACCTAACAAACTGGTACCTATGGGGTACGGTGAATACAATCCTGTAGCTACAAATGAAACACAAGAAGGAAGAGCAAAAAACAGAAGAACAGATATACTACTTATAAAAAATACAAATGATAGTTAACAATATAATCAAGGAGCATATTTATGAATAAAAAAGCACTTCTAATATTACTAATAATAATGATGGCTATAATAATATTTTTCGCAGGAACAATAGTAGTAGTACTTACCGATATTTTTGATGGTAATGATACAAATGTAGCCGAAGGAGAAGAAATTGAGAGCTATAAATATCAAATGAATCAGGCCATTATAACAAATATAAAAAATTCGGATAACTACGTTAAATGTAGACTTACTTTTAAGCTCGACAATGAAGAGGATCAACTTGAATTTGAAGAGAAAGCTTATATAGTAAACGATATAATATTAGAAGTACTAAGAAGTTATACAGCTGACGAGTATAGATTACCTGATATTAAAGATAGGATAGCAACTTCGATAGAAGAAGAAATTGTTAAAAACTTAGAGCTTAAAAGCAGTATTAAAAGTATTTACTTTGAAGAGTTGATAACTCAGTAGCAGGAGGTAAGATGGAAGAAAAAAATAAAATCAGAAAAATAGAATTTGAACAAATGGAAGATAGTAATAGCAAGGGTAATTCTCAAAAAATAGATTTTCTTTCAAATATAGAATTAGAACTAAAGGTAGAACTTGCAAGAACTATAAAAACTACAAAAGACATACTAACATTGGAAGAAGGTAGCCTAATCAAGCTGGACAAAATAGCTGGAGAAAATGTAGATATACTCTTCAATGATAGAAAAATTGCTAAAGGAGAGGTAGTTCTTGTAGACGAAGCCTACGGCATAAGAATTACAACCTTTAAAGATAAGAAGTAGCACTGGAGGAATATATGGATTCAATGGCACAGGCTGCATTGGGAATAGTAGTATTTGTTGCAATATTAATAGGAATAGGATGGATATATAAAAAATTAGCCTTATCCTCAAAACTTTCAATAAAAAACAGCAGATACATTAAATCTCTTGATAGACTTATAATATCCAACGATAAATGGATAGAAATTATACAAGTTGGAGATGAAACTATACTCATAGGAGTTACAAATGATAAAATCACAAAGATAAAAGAAATAGATGGGGATAATTTAAATGAATTTCAAGAAGAAAAAGAAGGAAAAGACTTCAGTCAATTTTTTAAAAAATACTACAAAAATACAGATTAGAAATCTAATATTAATTTTTTTCTTCATTATTATAATACAATCTTTATTTACTTCAAACTTAGTTGAAGCATCTGTAGTAGAAGACTTTATTGAAAATGAAGAAAATACTTCTGATGTAATAAGATTAGTAGTAGTATTAACACTTTTGACTTTTATTCCCGCAATTATAATGACCGTAACTACTTTTCCCAGGATTATTATAGTTCTTTCTTTTACAAGAAACGCAATGGGAACTCAGCAGATGCCTCCAAACCAGGTACTTATAGGGATAGCATTAATATTAACCTTTTTTATAATGGCACCAACCTTTACTGTAATAGCGGATCAGGCCTACCAACCCTACATGGATGGAGATATAGGAACGGAAGAAGCATACGATAGAGCTATCACACCCCTAAAAGAATTCATGTTCGGCCAGGCAAGAACTGAACCAAACAGCATAAATTTTTTTATGGAACTCTATGGGATGGAAGAAAATCCTGAATCTCTAGAAGATATGCCTACAGTAGTAGTAATGATGTCCTTTATCACCAGTGAGCTAAAAAAAGCATTTATCATGGGATTTATATTATACGTTCCATTTATAGTAGTGGACATGATTGTAGCAAGTGTGCTTATGTCAATGGGTATGATGATGATTCCACCGATAACTATCTCACTGCCTTTTAAAATATTATTATTTGTTTTAGTTGACGGGTGGACCCTTCTATTTGAAACATTAGTAAGAAGTTTTGGAGTCTAATATGGAAGTACAAGATGTAGTATTAATAATGAAAGATGGAGTAATGACTATACTGGCAATATCTGCACCTATGATTATAGGAGCACTAGTTATAGGTTTTATTGTAGCTTTATTTCAGGCTACCACTCAAATTAATGAGCCAACAATGGCCTTTGTACCGAAGATTATAGTTGTTTTTTTAGCCCTAGTATTTTTTGGCTCTTGGATACTTACTAGAATTACCCAATTTACACTACAGCTCTACGAAAATATTCTAAGGATGATAGTGTAAGAAGGAGATGATTAAAATTTTAAGAAGATTAAAAGACAGTATTATAGCTGGACTTATAATAAGTATTATAGTTATCATTGTTGTACCAATGAGTACAGCTATATTAGACTTTTTATTAATTATAAATATAACCTTCTCTTTAGTGCTTTTGTTATCAGCGCTATATGTAGATTCACCTCTTGAACTATCTTCATTTCCTTCATTATTATTAGTAGCTACACTATTTAGACTATCATTAAATATATCTTCCACTAGATTAATATTAGGAAACGGTGGAAATGCAGGAAATGTAATTAAAACCTTCGGAAGTTTTGTTATAGGAAGTAACCCTATAGTAGGTTTAATAATATTTCTAATAATAATAATAATTCAATTCATAGTAATAACAAAGGGTGCTGAAAGAGTATCGGAAGTAGCAGCGAGATTTACCTTAGATGCTATGCCTGGAAAGCAGATGGCAATAGATGCCGACTTAAATGCCGGGTTAATCAACGAAAAACAGGCAAAAGAAAGAAGAGATGAAATTCAGAGAAGTGCAGACTTTTACGGAGCTATGGACGGAGCCAGTAAATTTGTAAAAGGAGATGCAATAGCAGGAATTATAATCACTCTTATAAACCTTATAGGTGGAATTGTTATAGGACTTGTAATATCGGGACAGGAGTTTTCTGAAGTTGTAAATATATATACTCTAGCTACCGTAGGAGATGGATTAGTATCTCAAATACCTGCTCTTTTAATATCTACAGCAGCAGGTATAGTACTTACAAGATCCGGTTCGAAGCTTAATTTAAATACAGAAATAATAAAGCAGCTTTTTTCAAGATACAACGTTATGCTAATTACAGGTATTTCTTTATTAGGGCTTACATTTGTACCAGGGTTACCAAAAATACCTCTATTTTCAATTGGTTCAGCTCTGCTTATATTTGGATATAGAATATACTCTACTTTGCAGGTAGAAGAAGAACAGGAGCAGGAAAGTAAAATACAAAAAGCTAAGAAGCAAGAAGAAGATTACGAAATTACAGACTATATATTCACAGATCCTATAGTAATAGAATTTGGATATAATCTGGTATCCTTTGTTGACAGACAAAAAGGCGGCAAACTTTTAGACAGATTGGTAATGATAAGACGTCAAATAGCAATGGAAATGGGTGTCATAGTTCCTAAAATAAGAGTAAAGGACAGCCCAAATCTTATGCCTAATGAATATATAATAAATATAAAAGGCAATAAGATAGCAGAAGGTGAAGTATTAAGCGACTACTATCTGGCTATGAATCCTGAAGATACAGAAGAAAAACTTGAGGGCATAGAAACAAGAGAGCCTGCATTCGGAATGCCTGCTTACTGGATAGAAGAATCAGAAGTGGATAAAGCAGAAATGAAGGGATTCACGGTAATAGACCCTATATCAGTTATAGCAACACATATATCAGAAATCATAAAAGGCAACAGCCACGAACTTTTAGGTAGAGAAGAAGTTAAAGACTTAGTAGACACGCTAAAAGATAAGTATCCAGCCTTAGTGGAAGATGTGGTACCTGAGATAATATCTATGGGGGCACTGCAGAAAGTACTTAAAAATCTTTTAGAAGAAGGACTAAAAATAAAAAGTCTACCTACGATACTAGAAATACTAGGAGACTATGGAAAGACTATCCCAGAGGTAGATGAACTGACGGAGTATGTAAGGCAGGGACTAAAGAAAGAAATATCAGCAAAATATGCCTATGAAAACAGACTAGAAGTACTTATGATTTCTCCAAACTTAGAGCAGAGAATCTCCCAGACAGTAACAAATAGTGGAGAGAATCCTGAAAATACATTAAAACCGCAGGAGATACAAAAATTTACAGAAAATACTATTAAAGAATACAATCAATCCATAGAAGAAGGAAGCAACCCTGTACTTGTTACAACACCAGTACTGAGAAGACATATTAGAAACCTAATAAAACAGAACGGAAAAGATTTAGATGTAATGTCCGTTTCAGAAATAGATAGCAAATACGATATAAAAGTTGTAGGGAGTATAAGCATCTGAGAGAGGGATTAGATGGAAGAAAAAATAATTTGGGAAAAATACAAAAAGACAAATAAAAGAGAATATAGAAACAAAATTGTAGAAATATATCTACCTCTTGTAAGAAAGATAGTATATATGATGATTGGAGGACACTATTTAAAGGAAGAATTCTACAGCGTAGGAGTTATAGGACTGATAGATGCAGTTGATAAATTTGATTTATCAAAAAACGTACAATTCGAAACTTATGCATCTATTAGAATTAGAGGTTCTATCAAAGACTTCATGAGAAAACAGGACTGGGTTTCAAGAAATATCAGAGAAAAAGAAAAATTGATTCTGGATAAGAAAAAAGAACTTCGAAAAGAATTAGACAGAGAACCAGAAGATGCAGAAATAGCAAGATCAGCCCACCTATCCTTAAATGAATATGCAAAAATAACAAAATACATAGAAAACTCCAACATGGCATCTTTCGAAAATGCAGTAAGCAAAGGATTAAGAACCATGGATAAAGGTTCAGATGAATACAACCCAGAAAAAGTACTGGAAAAAAAGGAAATGGAAAAGATTCTTGCAGAAGAGATAAGCAAATTAAATAAAAGAAAACAGCAGATTATAGCGCTATATTATAAGGAAGAATTAAATTTAAAAGAAATAGGAGAAGTGTTGGATATATCAGAATCCAGGGTTTCTCAAATAATGAAGGAAATAAACGAAGAACTTAGAATAAATATAGAAACGGTAATTGGATAGAGGTGAAGAAATGGATAGTGGAATAAAAATATTAGGAAGTTCAATGCAGTACCTTAAAGAAAAATTAGATACGGCTTCAAACAATGTATCAAACACTGATACACCAGGCTACAAAAAAGATACGGTAATAGGAAGATCCTTCGGCACGGTACTATCCGATGCTTTAGAGTCAAGAATTACTAAAGGATACAACCTGGGACAGTTTTATAACAAGCCGGGAGTCTATGTAGATGAAGTATTTACCGATTTTATTCAAGGTGCTATGGAGCAGACGGAGGACCCATGGGATGTAGCTATACAGGGAGATGGATTCTTTACTATAGATACGGAAATCGGTCCGTTATATAAAAGAAGTATGTCTATGAGAAAGGATACAGCAGGTTTTTTGGTTACAGACACAGGAGATAGAGTAGTAGGACAAAACGGACATATATTTATAGGAGACAACGACTTTCATATAGAAGAAAATGGAACAATTAGGGTAGATGGACAGATTGTAGACAGACTTAATGTAGTAGATTTTGGAAACAGAGAAGGGATGCAGAAAGCTGAAAACGGAGCTTTTACAGGCGGTGGAGGCATTGTAGAGGCTACAGGTGCTGTAATGCAGGGATTCTTGGAATCTTCAAATGTAGAACTATCTGAAGAAATGACAAACCTTATAGAAATATCAAACAAATTCACAACAAATCAGAAACTGATTCAGATGCTTGATGGCGTTAATCAAATATCATCAAATAGATTAGGAAAGGTATAGGTGAGATAGATGATACAGGGATTTTATACAGCTAAAACAGCGTTGACCTTTAGACAAATGGGTATGGATGTAATATCCAACAACTTTGCAAATATTAATACAGATGGATACAAAAAAGACGAAGCAATCTTTGAAGATGCACTTTACAACCTATCTCAAAAACAGTATCCAGGTGGAGATAGGACCTATTATACTACTGGATCTGGAACCTTTATCAGCAGCATAGGTAAAGATTTTTCTCAAGGAAATCTTAAAGAAACAGGAAATTCTTTAGACGTAGCTTTAGATGGTCCTGGATTTATAGCAATGAAGGATGATTTTGACAATCTGTTTTTTACAAGAGGCGGAAGTTTTAAGTTTACTCCTTCCGATGAAGAAGGTTTAAATAACATTACAAACGACCAGGGATATTATTTAATTGATTCTAATGAAGAAAAAATTAAAGTTTCTGCAGAAAGTAACGATATAAGTATTAAGACAGATGGTGAAGTAATCTTTGATTTACAGGAACCGGTGGAAGAAGGAGAA
>Ga0102926_1001252_pt1 | contig 15083 bp, 14 predicted proteins | sample SalPonR1_A_D2_MG_FD_78173 | JGI IMG/M metagenome (GOLD analysis project Ga0102926, IMG submission 78173) | Salt pond soil microbial communities from South San Francisco under conditions of wetland restoration - Salt Pond MetaG R1_A_D2_MG | ecosystem: Environmental > Aquatic > Marine > Intertidal...
CCTGAAACCTTTTTTATCGCTTTAAGCTGTGCATTGCCACCTACACGAGAAACTGATATACCAGCATTGATAGCAGGTCTTTGTCCAGAAAAGAATAATTTTGATTCCAAATAAATCTGACCATCTGTAATTGATATTACATTCGTTGGTATAAATGCAGAAACATCACCTGCTTGAGTTTCAATGATAGGAAGAGCTGTAATAGAACCACCTCCCAATTCATCAGATAGTTTTGCTGCTCTTTCCAACAGCCTGCTATGCAAATAGAATACATCTCCAGGATATGCTTCTCGACCTGGTGGTCTTCTAAGAAGTAGGGACATGGCTCTGTATGCAACCGCATGTTTTGATAAGTCATCATATATTATTAAAACATGTTTACCTTGATACATTAACTCCTCTGCAATGGCACATCCTGCATAAGGTGCTATATATTGTAAAGGTGCAGCATCGCTTGCAGTAGCTGAGACTACAGTTGTGTATTTCATCGCGTCAAAATCATTAAGGGTTTTTACTATTTGGGCTACTGTGGATCTTTTTTGCCCAATTGCAACATACACGCATATAACATCTTTATCTTTTTGGTTGATTATTGTATCTATTGCAATTGCTGTTTTTCCAGTTTGCTTATCCCCAACAATTAATTCTCTTTGTCCTTTTCCTATTGGAATCATCGCATCTATAGCTTTTATCCCAGTTTGTAGGGGTTGGAATACAGATTTTCTGTCTATAACCTCTGGAGCTTCACGTTCTATGGGTCTTGTTTTACTGTACCTAATAGAACCTTTACCATCTATGGATCTACCTAAGGCATTTACAACCCTACCTAACATGCATTCCCCAACGGGAACTTCTACAACTCTTCCTGTTGGCTTTACAATGTCGCCCTCTTTAATACCTGTATCAGAACCTAGTATTACAGCACCAACATTATCCTCTTCAAGGTTTAATGCCATGCCGTATACTTCACTAGGGAATTCTAATAATTCATTTTCCATACAGTTGGGAAGTCCATATATTCTTGCTATGCCATCTCCTACTTCCATAACAGTACCAAAGTCAGAGATTTCAATTTCCTTATTATAGTTTTTAATCTGTTCTTTAATTATAGAACTGATTTCTTCCGCTCTTAATTTCACTTTGCTTCCGTCCTTTATTCATTTAAAAGGTCTTTGCTTAAACCTTTTAATCTACTTTTAAGCGACGCATCTATGATTTTACCTTCAACCTTAATAGATACTCCACCAAGCAATGTTTCATCTAATTCATTTTTTAAATTTACTTTTTTATTTAATAGTGATTCCACTTCTTTTTCGAATAATTCAATCCTTTTCTGTCCAATAGGCATCATCGAGTAAATTATACCTGACGCTATACCTTCTTTTTCTGCGACTAATTTGTTGAATTCTTTTACAATGCCTTTAAAATCTCCCAATCGCCTTTTATCGATTAATACATTGATAAAGTTATAATTCAAATCTAAAACATTACCTTTAAATACTTTTTCAACAATTTTTTTCTTTTTTACAGTAATAACCGAAGGATTGCATAGCAATTCCATAAGCTCAGGATTATCTTTGAATAGCTTTTGTATCTCTTTAAGTTCTTCCCTTAAAGAATCTAGCATCCCTTCTTCCTTTGCCGCTAAATAAATTGCATTACCATATGTAATTTCGACTGTTAATCCTGCCACTTTGAATTACCCGCCTTTTCAATAATACCATCTATAATTTCGCTATGTTTTTTCTCGTCAATCTCTTTTTCAATAATCTTTTCTGCAGCCATAACCGCAATTTGTGCTATTTCCTTTTTCATTTCTTTTTCAGTATCTTCTTTTTTATGAGTTGCTTCAAGCTCTGCTTTGGAAACTATAGATTTAGCAGACTCATTAGCTTCTAGAATGATTTTTTCGGACACTCCATTTGCTCTTTTTTTTGCGTCCCCAATAATTTTTCTTCCGTCATCTTCTAGTCCTGATATCTTCGCATTATATTCTATTACTTTTTTATCAGCATCATTATTTTTTTTCTCCGCTTCATCTAGGGTTTTTCTTACGCTTTCTTCTCTTTGTACCATAAATGCATGGACTTTTTCAAAAAAGAAACGTTTTAGGATGAGATATAGGACGACTACCGTAATCATTGAAAATAAGAGGTTCCAATTGAACTCAATCAACCCTTGATGCAGTGTTACTTCCATTTATTTCATCCTCCTTTCTGTTTCTTAAAACATAGTTTATAACTTGCCTGATAATATTATAGCTACGACAAAAGTTAGTACCCCCATGGTTTCCATAATTGCCATACCTACTATTAAGGTAGTTCTAATGTCATTTGCTGCTTCAGGTTGTTTTGAAATACTTTCCACAGCATTACTTAAACTTTTGCCCTGCCCTAAAGCAATTCCAAATCCTACTAAGCCTACGCAAAAGGCTATAGCTGCTCCAATAATATTCATTTTATTCCTCCTTAAAAATTAATGATCTTTTTTTATATTTATTCCTATTCCTAGAAATATCATTGTTAACATAGTAAATATAAATGTCTGAATTATAGGTTCAAAGATATCAAAGAACCCATTAAGCGGTAATACCAAAACCGCTCTTAAAAATGGTATGTCTGTAAATAAACCACTTAGATATGTCATGAAATGAAACCAAATATCTACAACTATAAGACCTCCTAATATATTTCCAAACAAACGAAAACCAAGGGATATTGGCAAAGTAAGTTCTTCTAATACCTTAAGGGGAAGCATAAACGGATACGGATCACACATATGTTTAATCTTACCAATTGCTCCGAACTTTCTGACCTCTGAACCTTGAATTAATAAAAATGTAAGTATTGATAAAGCAAAAGTTACATTCACATCGGCAGTGATTGGTCTTAAACCAAATAAACCTAAAGCGCTTCCCAATAAACAAAATCCGAATATCGTACCTACATAAGGAGCATATCCATCATGTCCTTTTCCAACATTTTCTCTTGTATATTTATATACCCAACCTACTATAAGTTCACTTATAACTTGTTTCCCTTTAGGCACCGTTTGAAGCCCTGTTCCCAACCATCCCCCTAATACGGCTAAAACAACAGCAACTAATATTCCAAGCAGAAAGCTTTCCGAAAGAAATATCTCACCATCACCAAATGAAATTATTATTCGAGCACCAAATTCATCTACGTTCATTTGTTTTAACCTTTCTAAAGAATATTACTAACGTTATATTTAATGAAGCCACTCCTATTCCATAGCCTAAAGCTCCATGTAAAGAAAACTCACATGATAAAAATGCAAATATCGCATAGATTAAAAGCCTAAAAAAATAAATTGCTGCTGCTTTTATCGCATTATTATGTAGCATTGCTCCTATTATTGTAAATTCCATTAAAAATAGATTTGTTGTGGATGCAAATACTCCTATAATTACTCCAATTATAATATGAAATGGATCGTGGTAAACAAAGATAGCTAGCGAACTAATAACTAAAGCTACAAAGCTTCCAATTATTACTAATTTCTTCTTATCCATAACCCCTCACCTATTTATGATAGCTTTCATTCCTAATTATCTTAAAGCTTCTATATATCTGTTCAAGAAGAATTACTCTCATCATTTGATGAGGAAATGTCATATTTGAAAAGGACAATCTGAAATCCGCCCTATTTTTTACAAAATCAGAAAGACCTAAACTACCTCCAACAACAAAAATTATATCACTTTTACCAACAAGTGCAAGCTTATTAATTGTTTTTGAAAATTCTAGTGAATCCAACTGCTTGCCTTCAATCTCAAGTGTAATCACATAATCATTATCTTTGATATTGTTAATTACATCATTTCCCTCTTTATTAATTACATTAATCTCATCTGCACGGGAGGGATTACTAGGCAGTTTTGACTCTTTTAATTCAACTACATTGAATTTGCAATACCCACCTAATCTTTTTGAATACTCTTTTACTGCATCATTCCAATATTTTTCCTTAAGCTTTCCAATGCATATAATTTTAATATTCATCGCTTAACCTATATAATTTACTAATATTTTCCTTCCCTGCGATATCGATAATTACATCTTTTCCAATAATGATATCGTTTTCTTCAAGTATATTAGTCATAACGATTTTAGCATTATAATAATCATTATTTTCAGAGCTAATATGCCCAAGTAGTACTTCTAAAGGTTTCCCCTTTTTTCTTTTTTTTATCACTTCACACAATGCATTTGCAGCTGTTTCATTTGACAAATGACCCAAATCGCTTAAAATTCTTCTTTTTATATGATATGGATACGATCCAACTTCTAGCATCGCAACTTCATGATTTGATTCTAGCAATATCATATCTGAATCAATCATTTCTCTTTGTATATCTTCAGTTACTTTCCCAGTATCTGTTACTACTACAATTTTTTTGTTGTCACATTCAAAAGAGTATCCTATAGGCTCTTGAGCATCGTGAGAAAGTACAAAAACCTTAATAAGTATATTCTCAATATAAAAAGAGTCCCCTGCAGAAACAATTTGCTTTCGGTTCTCATCTAAAGCACATATTCTGCTTGAGGCCATTTCAGTTCCTTTGCTACAATATATTTTAGAGTTATAAAAAGTTTTTGCCACAATTCCCACACTCTTAATATGATCCGTATGTTCATGTGTTATTAAAATCCCTTTTATATGTTCATAAGGTATTTTATATTCATTCAAAGCATTTTTTATCTTTTTTCCACTAACGCCAACATCTAAAATTATTCCAACATTTTCATTAAGTAATATATACGAATTTCCAGAACTACTACTAGCCACTGAAAAAAAACCTAAACTCATCTCTATCTCCCATGTTTTCAATATATTGATTATAACATAAAAATTGTTAAAATCTATTGAAAAAACAAAAAAATGCTAAACCTTTTTGGTTTAGCACAATTTTTTTCTTTAAAGTTGGGTAAAATCAAATTCTAAACTAGTTATCATCCCATGAACATCTTCCACATATGATGCATCAAGACCTAGGCCCCATATAATAACTATATAGTTGTATCCACCGTCCACAGTTCTAGGACCAATAAGGGTATAATATTCATTTAACCAACCAGTCATTTCATCTGTTCCAAATCTATAACCCCTTAATCCAGCAACCTCAACATCTATTATTTCTTCATCATTTTCAGCATAAGTTTGTAAATAAGCCCTTGCGCTCGCATCTGCATCTTCTGCTGTAATTATCTGAACCATTAAGAAAGTATTTAAAAGCTCTGCTTCTGAATCTTGAGGTTTAACTGTTAAAGTGGCTAGGGTTTCTTCTGAACTATACGCCATATCTTCATTCGGAACATAACCGTCAGGAACATCAATCGTTATAGCACCAGTTGCATTATCTGTATAAATACCACCTTCAACTATATTGATTTCTACCTCCTCTATTTCCTCTTCTTCAGCTTTTTCCTCTTTTTCTTCTTCTATTTCCTCTTCATTTGTTTTTTCATTAGTAGCAACCTCATCACTGCCTTGGGAGCCATCTGTATTAGAACCACAAGCTGTGAATAATAAACTCAGTGTCAAAATCATCACTATAATTAGGCTTTTTTTCATATGTAACTCCTTTTTTTGATTTATATAAAAAATTATACTACATAACATTTATTTAAACAACATAATTATGTATTAAAAAACCGAATCCCCTAACTTGAAGAATTCGGCTCAATTAACAATTGTTAAAATCCGTTAATTACATTTTAAATGACTGAAGGATAATATCTGACGGTACTTCAAACTCGCTATCATCTACTCCTATTTTTATGTCTTCAAGCTCATAAGTGTACCCTTCATCCGTACTTTCATCCAAGGCTTCCATTTTCATAATGATACCATACTTTTCACTAATCCACATTTTTGCAGATGATGAAGTTACCATGTCCATGGTTTCAACTACATAGCATTCTTCGCCATTTATTGTTTCCCTACCTAAGTTTTCAAATCCTGTAGTATCAATTCCTTCTTGGAATTCATTGATATCAAAATAGTTGCTATCAGCCTCACCTTCCGTTAAAGAAAATACTGTTCCCATGTTTTGTTCAGGATAGTAAACTATACTTTCCTCCGTCTCGTAATTAATGATACTAACTATTTCTTGACCTTCCATTGAAGCAGAAGTTTTGTAAAAATCAGATTTCATCCATGTTTTTATGGTCGTGGTCATATCTCCCATTGTCATAGTTTGAGTATATGAAATTCCTTCTTCTGTATAATCATCTGATTTTGAAAAAAGATCAGCCAAGTCTTCTATAGCATTAGCGGTGTTATCACCCTCATTGTCATTATCACTACCCGCGGAATCCGAAGAATCTGAACAACCTGCAAAGGTCATTAATATGGTAAGCAGTAATGCTGTAAAAATAATTAAATATTTTTTCATAAGCACCTCCTAACAAATCGAAATAACTTCTACTTTAAAAGTAGCAAAATATTCACATTAAGTCAAGTTTTTGACAATTAAAAAACGGTATAACATCAATTGCTGCTATACCGTCAGTTATATTAGTTATTTACTGTAGTCATAAAAACCTTTTCCAGATTTTCTACCAAGCAATCCACCTCTTACCATTTTTCTTAATAATGGATGAGCTCTGTATTTAGGATCACCATATTCACTATATAAAACGTCCATGATGGCTAAGCATACATCAAGTCCAACTAAATCTCCTAATTCTAAAGGTCCCATTGGATGATTCGCACCAAGTTTCATTGCCGAGTCAATTCCTTCTGCAGTTGCAACCCCATCAGCATAAATTCCAATTCCTTCATTAATCATAGGTATTAAAACTCTATTTACTACAAAGCCAGGAGCCTCTTCAACTTCTACCGGAGTTTTCTTTAACTCTTTTGAAAGATTAACTATAGTTTCCATAGTCTCATCGGATGTAGCAATACCTTTAATGATTTCAACCAATTTCATCATCGGAACTGGATTAAAAAAGTGCATACCGATAATTTTATCAGGTCTATTAGTAGCTGCTGCTATTTCAGTAATTGATAAAGATGAAGTGTTCGTAGCAATAATTGTTTCAGGTTTGCATAATTCGTCCAATTCTTTAAATAAAGCTTTTTTGGATTCCATTTCTTCAGTTGCTGCTTCAATTACTAAATCAGCATTCGCAATAATGCTTATATCAGTAGACCCTTGAATTCTTCCTAATACTTCGTTCTTTGTCTCTTCAGTAATTTTTTCTTTTTTTACTAGTCTGTCTAGATTCTTTGTTACTGTTGCCATTCCTTTTTCAACGGAAGTTTCTCTTCTAGCCCTCATCACAACTTCGTGACCATCTTGCGCTAAAATCTGTATAATTCCAGCTCCCATAGTGCCTGTTCCTAATACGCCTACTTTCATAATAAATTCCTCCTCATTAACTCAAAAAACATATATTGTTAATAAAATAACTAATCTCTCAATACATTATAACACTTTATTATTAATTGTAAAGCCTTAATTATCTCTAGATATAGTTATATTTATTCCCCTCAAAATCCAAATCAAACTTACAAATTCCTTTATATTTACAATAACTGCATTCTAATAGCTTACTACCTGTAGTCAATTTAGCAGGCTTGATTTCAATATCACCCTTTATAATATTTTCACTAATTTCTTTTGCCGCTTTTACTGCGCTATTCTCTAAACTTTCAAAGTCTTCTTTACTTAACGAAGAACTACTAGATGACGGAATCCACTTTCCTGTTTTTTTATCATACCTTACCTTAATTATATTTGAAGGTTCATGCTCGTCATAATTTCCCGAATTAACTAATTCATTAATTATGGTTTCGTCCTCAACAAACAGTCCATCTAATCTATAAGCTTGCTTAACACTCTTTTGAATGCTCGCTTCTAAATCATCATTTGTATTTTCATCTGCCTTAAAAGTATTTTCCTTAATCAAAAAGTAAAACACCCCCGCTGTATTATGCAAATCTTCTTTGGCTGCTTTTAAATAAAGCATTAATTGCAACCTATAACCTTTTTTTACTTGGTTTTTATCAAATTTTTCATTACCCGTTTTATAATCTATTACTCTAACTGAGTTACTCATCAACAAATCATATCTGTCTATTTTACCTTCTATATATATATCCTTGTCATTTACCTTGAATAATATAGGTTTAATATTACCATTTTGGCCAAAGCTTTCTTCAAAATACGCTTCCTTTACATCAGAGCATCTCATCTGTATCACCATATTCCAAGCAGCTTCCTTACATATTTTCTTTATTCTGTTTAATCTATATTCTTCTCGTTTAGTTGACTTCAATAAACCATCTCGATATTCATTAGCTAAATTTTCAACAATATCATTAACCAATTTATCGCATTCTTCTTTTTTAATATTCAACCATTTGGAGTTTTGTTGGGTTATTAAAACGCCTTCTTCCGTTAACTCTTTTGCCAATCTCATTAAGCATTCGTGATAGATATCACCAATTTCTCTTCCCTCTGATTTGTATGTCCTTAGTTCCTTGGGTTTTAAACCATAGGAAACATAATGCTCAAATGGACACTTAGCATATTTTTCCAAGCGAGAAGGACTAAAAGAAAATTTGCTATTTTTAGAAAAAAGTTTAGTAGAAAGTTCATCACTGAGCGATTCCTTAATGTTATCTTCACATAAACCTTTGATCATTTGCTCAATTTTTGCTTTTTCATATTTATTATACCAACTATAAACATTGGCCCATAATTTTTTATCTTTGCTTGATTGTATATTTTCGGTTAGATGTCTTAGTGTGCTGATTCTTCCGTTTATTAAATTAAAATCATTATCATCATTAACGATATCTTTATTAATTTTAATTTCAGAAAATACGGATTTTATCTCCTCAATTAAAGATGATGGTTTTAAATCATTCCCTGCATCATCAGATAAAGAATAACTAAATACTAGTTTTTCTTTGGCCTTACTCGTGTTCCTATATATTGCAGCCATTTCTTCTAGTAAAAGATTTTCTTCGTCTTTACCAATTTCATATCCATCTTTATAGACCAATTTCTTTTCTTCTGTTGATAAAAGGTTATTGGCACTGGGTTCATTTGGCAAAATGCCTTCATTTACACCTACCATAATAAGTACTTTTACATCACCTAATCTTGTACGCTGATTAGTCCCCATGACTATTTCATCAACCTTCGGAGGGATAGTTCCTATTTCTGCATACTTTAAACCTATTAAATACGTTTCAATGAATCTATCTAAATCAAACTCTTCCTCTCCTAATACTTCAACCAATTGGTTCATTATTTCGAAAGCAACATTTAATATCTGTTTAGTTTCTAAAGCTTCCTCTAAATACCCCGAATTTTTTTGTTCTTCACTTAGACTTTTAATTCTTTCAATCAAATTCAGTTCGTTAACTAAATATTTATAATATGAAACAACAAATTCTTTATATGTGCTACTAGTCTTAATTATCTCCTCTAGCTTTATAAAAGGATTAATTATTTGTGTTCTTAATTTTTCTAAATAAGCTAATTCATTTTCAGTATATTCAAAACTTCCGTACTTTATTGATTTTTTCCATGTGTTACCTTTGATATCATATTTTTTCGCATAATTTTCAAAGATTTCAATATCATCTCTTTCTAACCCGCTTAAGTTCGTCTTTAACATCGAAAAAATACAATCCGAATTATACTTTCTTCTCATAAATTCTAGTTGATTAATTATAAAGTGTATTATTGGCGAAGTTGTAATAACCTTGGTTTTATCATGAAACAATGTAATTCCATATTCTTGGAAGGCTCTTTCTAAAACCGAACCCATCTTTTCCAAATCATTACAAATTATAGCGATATCTTTTAATCTGTAACCATCTACCCTTATCATATTGTATATTTTGCAAGCAATAGTTTCTGCCTCATAATAAGGATTAGTAGCTTCAATAATATCAATATTACCCAAGCTGTTTTTTTCTAAACCAACGACACTTTCGTTAAATAAGTATTCTTCAAGAAGCATTAAATCATCCGCTTTTTCAATCTTATACTCATCGTCAACTTTTTCATATGATAAAATTTCGTTTTGTTTACGCAGCTTATTAATTAGCTTGCTTGTTAATTCAAACTGTCTGTTATCAGAATCTTCATCATAGCTTAGCACGACATTTACAATTTTTGATTTTTTCGTTAATTCATTGATTAAATCAGTCATTATGACTGTCATACTTTCAAATCCATAAAACCAAACTTCTTTGTCTGAAATCACATCGGAACTTAGAATTGCGGTCACATATTTTTTAATAAAGTCTTCGTTGTCCAAATACACCCCTTCAAGTATTCTTTCATATTCTTGTAATACAATTTTTATGTCTTCAATCTTGTCCTTTAGACTGTTGTCTACTCCTTGAATTTCATCTAGCAACTCCTTAGTCCCACCATTTTGTTTAAACTCACTGATGAAATCGCTTATTAAATCAATGAATGCTTCTTTTTCAGAAATTCCTTTGAACGCTTTAAGCTGTTCTTTGTTGTCCTTTATAACTCTCCCAAGTAACATATGTCTTCCATACTTATCTATAACTTGAGGCATTTCAATCATTTGTCCTTTAATGAGCCTTTTGCCCAATCCAAATAAATCCGTTATTTCAATATCTACCATGCTTTCTTTTTTTAAATATTTTAATGCTTGTTTTTCAGCTGTAAGTTTGTATTGATCAGGCACTACAACATAGGCATCATTGCCAATGTTGTCATAAACAAACTTTTCTAAATTTAAATTATTTCTTCCATAATAGATGTTAAGCATTATATCACTCCCAAAAGCTCCATTGGTTCATTAATTATATATTTTGGTTTATATATTTCTCTGCCTTCATCATTATTATATGCTATGCCCCATCCCACTAAAACAGAATCAATACCTGCATTATTAGCACAACCTATATCAAACTTCGTATCTCCTATCATAATAGTTTCATAATTCATTACTCCCATTTTTCTTAAGGCTATCATTGCAGGCTCCGCCTCGGGTTTATGTACATCAGTATCATCACAAGTAACAATCTCATCGAAATATTTAAACAAGTCAAAATGCTCAAGATATTTTAATGTGGTATTTTTTAATCTTGAAGTTACTATGCTTAGCTTATACCCCTTACTTTTAAGCTCTTTAATAAGTTCTATTATACCATTGAATAATCTAATTTCTTTCTCACTATTTGATATTTGATATTCTCTGTATTTTTCAATTGCCTTTTTTGTGTCCACCTCAGGTAGCAAATTTTTCATTGAAAGCTCTAAAGTTTCACCAAAAGTTTTATAAATTTCAGTTTCATTTCGTTTTTCACCTTCAAAATGTAAAAATGTATGTTGCCATGAATTTAATATCAATCCATTAGTATCCAATATCGTACCATCAAAGTCGAATATTACGGCTTTCTTCATCTTATTTTATCCCTTCCTCTTTTGAATCTTCTTTTAATTTTTCTGATATGAAATATTCTAAATCTCCGTCCATTACCGCATCCACATTGCCTTTTTCTGCGCCTGTTCTATGATCTTTAACCATCGTATATGGCTGAAAAACGTAAGATCGAATTTGAGCTCCCCATGTTATTAAAGAAAAATCTCCTTTTAGTTCATTAAGATTTTCTTTATGTTCCTCTTCTTTTAATTTTGCAAGCTTTGCTCCTAAAAGTTTCATAGCAACCTCTTTGTTTTGATGCTGAGATCGTTCATTTTGGCAGGTTACTACAACATTAGTAGGTATATGAGTTATCCTTATTGCCGAATCTGTGGTATTTACATGTTGGCCCCCAGCACCACTACTTCGATATGTATCTATCCTTAAATCCTCCGGATTAATACTAACAGCAAAATCATCATCCACCTGAGGAGTAACTTCAACGAGTGCAAAAGATGTTTGTCTTTTCCCTGCTGCATTAAAAGGCGATATTCTAACTAAACGATGTACACCATGTTCATTTTTTAAATATCCATATGCATTTTCGCCTTCAACAATTAAAGTAGCACTTTTAATACCAGCTTCCGTATCATCTTGATATTCAACAACTGTTACCTTGAATCCCTTCTTTTCACAATATCTAACATACATCCTATAAAGCATATTTGACCAATCCATTGCATCAACCCCACCCGTACCTGCATGTATTGATACTATAGCACTTTTAGAATCATACTTTCCTTTCAGAAGAATTTTAATCTTAAGCACTGATAATTTTTCGTCCACATCTTTAAGTTGAGTATTTAATTCTTTAATTTCTTCTTCAAAATCAGAACTTTCTTCCTCTTCTAACAACTCGATTAAAGTTTCTATATCTAAAATCTCATTTCCTATGCTTTCATACTCTAACACAGAATCCTCAGCACTCTTTTTTTTGATAAGTAATTCTTTCGCTTTATCAGGATTGTCCCATAAATTACTGTCGTTAACTTTTTCGTTTATCTCTGTTAATTTTTCCTTTAATTTAGATAAGTCAAAGAGACTCTCCAATTTCTTCAAAATCGACTTTAGCTTTTTCTATTTCAGTTTTAATATATTCTATATCTACCATTTTATAATCCTTTACCACAACAATTTTTATATTTTTTACCAGATCCACAAGGGCATGGGTCATTTCGTCCTATCTTAGGAGCATCCCTTTTTACAGTTTCTTGAGTTTTTTCCTTGTTTGCTTTAGGGGCTGATTTAGGAGCTTGATTTACATTATCCCTAAACTCCTCTTTTTTAGAAGCATCTATGCTTGCAGCATTTCTTCTCTTAACTGATGTATTAACCGTTACATTGTAACAATATTTTACAGTTTCTTCTTTAATATCCGAAATCATTTCATCAAACATAGCAAATCCTTCACTGGCATATGCCATAGCGGGGTCTTGTTGCCCTAGTGCTCTTAAACCTATACCACTTTTTAACTGATCCATCGCATCTATATGATCCATCCAGCGATTATCTACAACCCTAAGAAGTATCATCCTCTCAACCTCACGAATGTGCTCCTCGCCAACTTCTTTTTCCTTTTCTTCATATAATTCGTCAAATATTTTATATATATCTTCCTTGAGTTTTTCTTCAGTTAAATCAATCTTTTCTTCATAAGTATAGTTAATTTTATCTTCTGATTTAGGTGCGAAATTTTTCGCATTGTTTTGGATTTCTTCCATATTCCATTCTTCTGGATACTTGGATGCTACAGTTACATTTGCAACAATTCCATCGATTATTTCATGCGTCATATTGCTTATATATTCTCTTAAGTTCTCACCGTTTAAGACCATTTTCCTTTGCTCATAAATAATCTCTCTTTGTTTATTCATTACATTATCATATTGTAATACATATTTTCTTATGCCAAAGTTTTTGCCTTCAACTTTTTTTTGAGCATTTTCTATGGTCTTTGTAAGCACACCCGCTTCAATGGGCTCATCTTCATCCATCCCTGCACGGTTTATGAAACCTTGCATCCTTTCACCACCAAATAGTCTCATCAAATCATCTTCTAAACTTATAAAGAACTGAGTATTACCAGGGTCACCTTGTCTACCAGAACGGCCTCTTAGTTGGTTGTCTATACGTCTTGACTCATGTCTTTCCGTACCTATAATGCTTAACCCTCCAAGCTGTTTGACTCTTTCCTGCTCTTCTTTTCGCTCTTCTTTGTATTTGATTAATAACTCGTTATATTTGTCTCTTGCTTCTAAGACTTCTTCATCATCGCTTTTTTCAAATCCTATGGCAAGATTAATTTGTTCAGTAGTATAATCCATTTTTTTCATTTCTCGTCTTGCTTCAAAATCCGGATTTCCTCCTAGTATTATATCGGTACCTCTACCTGCCATATTAGTCGCTATGGTTACAGCACCTTCTCTACCTGCTTCTGCCACAATCTCTGCTTCTTTATCATGTTGTTTAGCATTTAAAACGTTGTGCTTGATACCTTTCTTATTAAGCATATTACTTATTAATTCTGAGTTTTCTATCGATATTGTACCTACTAGAACAGGTTGCCCTTTTTCATGAGCATTAGCAGTCTTTTCCGCTATTGCTTTGAATTTCCCTTTTTCATGAGTATATATGGAATCTTGCATATCATCACGGACAATAGGTTTATTAGTAGGAATGACAACTACGTCCATATTATATATATCTCTAAATTCATCTTCTTCTGTTTTTGCTGTACCTGTCATTCCGGAAAGTTTTTGGTACATTCTAAAGTAGTTTTGTATAGTTATTGTTGCCAGAGTCTTGGATTCCGATCTTACGAGCAATCTTTCTTTTGCTTCAATTGCTTGATGTAATCCATTACTATATCTTCTTCCAAACATTAAACGACCCGTAAATTCATCTACAATAACTATTTCGCCATCCTTAATAATATAATCTACGTCTTTTTTCATAAGAACCTTTGCTTTTAACGCTTGAATTACATGGTGATTAAGCTCCATGTTTTCAGGATCAGAAAAATTATCTATTTTAAAATGATTTTCGCATTTGTTAACGCCTTCTTCCGTTAATGAAACTTGCTTATCCTTTTCGTCAAGTGTATAATCTTCCTCTAGTCTCAAAGTGTTTACGAATCCATTAGCACTTTGATACATTGTACTAGAATCATTTCCTTTACCTGATATTATTAACGGAGTTCTTGCCTCATCAATAAGAATTGAATCCACCTCATCTACAATGGCAAAATTTAAAGGTCTTTGTGTTAAATTTTCCTTATATATAACCATGTTGTCTCTTAAATAATCAAAACCAAACTCATTATTTGTACCATAAGTTATATCGGCTCCATAAGCAGCTTTTCTATTTTCGCCTTCTACACCATGAATAACACAGCCCACTGTAAGCCCTAGAAAATTATATAATTTCCCCATCCATTGAGCATCTCTACTTGCCAAATAATCATTTACAGTTATTATATGTACTCCGTTTCCACCTAATGCATTTAAATAAGCAGCTAATGTCGCCACCAAAGTTTTTCCTTCGCCGGTCTTCATTTCTGCTATTCTTCCTTGATGTAAAACAACTCCACCTATTAATTGTACTCTAAAATGTTTCATTCCAAGGCTA
>Ga0102926_1001253_pt1 | contig 15072 bp, 8 predicted proteins | sample SalPonR1_A_D2_MG_FD_78173 | JGI IMG/M metagenome (GOLD analysis project Ga0102926, IMG submission 78173) | Salt pond soil microbial communities from South San Francisco under conditions of wetland restoration - Salt Pond MetaG R1_A_D2_MG | ecosystem: Environmental > Aquatic > Marine > Intertidal...
ACCGCGCCGCCGAAGTCAAGATCGTCGGCGAGGACGGGCTCAGGAACACGATCTACGTGAACCCCTATTCCGGCGCGGTTCTGGGCCAGCTCTGGGATGGCGGCGCTGCCGGCAGCCCGCTGATGTATGTGGTGCGCAAACTGCACTCGCTCGAATATATCGGCTGGTTCGGCAATCGGGTGATCGAGGCCGCAGCGGGCTGGATGGTCATTCTGGTGGGCACCGGGATCTACCTGTGGTGGCCGCGCGGCAAGAAGCTCGGGACGGTATCGCTCAAGGCATCTCATGGGCGGCCCCTGTGGCGCGACCTGCATGCCGTCACCGGCTTTTACGTGGGCGCATTCATCGTGTTTCTTGCGGTCACCGGCCTGCCCTGGTCGGCGATCTGGGGCGGCAAGTTCTATGACATGTCCTATGCCGTCGGGCTGGGCATGCCGGATGGCTACTGGTCGAAATATCCGACATCGACTGTCCCTGTCGGCGACGCGCTGGATCGCAGCCCCTGGATCATGGAAAAGCAGCCCATGCCCCTCTCCGGTGCCGCCGAGGGCGTGCCCGCCGGGCTCGACACCATCGTTGCAACGGTCGAAAACCTTGGCATCTCGAAAGGTTATGCGCTCAACATGCCCTCCGGCCCCGAGGGCGTGTTCACAGCTTCAGTCTATCCCGACGACATCTCGCAGGAACGGGTGATCCATCTGGACCAATATACCGGCGCGGTGCTTTACGATGCGGGTCTGGCGGATCTTGGCGCGCTTGGCTGGGCCGCAGAATGGGGGATCAGCATCCACATGGGACAGGCCTGGGGGCTGGCCAATCAGCTCGTGTTGCTCGTGGCCTGTATCGCAATGGTTCTGCTGGTGGTCTCCGCAGCCGTCATGTGGTGGAAGCGCCGCCCCGCCAAAGGGATCGGAGTGCCACAGATGCCTGCCGACTGGCGCATTCCGCGCACCCTCCTGCTTATCGCGGTTGTCGCGGGTGTCTTCTTTCCGTTGGCCGGGCTGACCATGCTGGTCATCGCGGCAGTGGAAACCGCGCTCCATCTCCTGCGCAAACGCAACCACGAACCGGCCTGACCAACGGCGCGGGCGCCGGCCCCGGCGCCCGCCACGCCAACGCCGCTACCCATACTAGCACTTGAAACAGAAACAATCCCGGCTGACACGCCGGGATTGTTCCCACTTGGAAGCGGGACAGCCCCCTAAACCCGTTCCCGAGGACCGGCACGCGGAGGGAGCGCGCCGGTCGGCTGCATTCCGTTATTTCACCAGCAGGCGCGCCTCGTGCTTCTTGAGCGATCGGCGGGCCGACTGATAGGCGTTCAGCCCGTCAGCTTCGCGCAATTCCGGGAACAATTCGAAGATCTCATCCCGCTGCGGCTGGCCCATGCCATCCATCGTCTGCTCGCCGGGCTGGAAGCTTTCCGTCCAGGCGCCGTTCGACAGAACCACCTCGTGATTATCGAACATGAAGTGGATATAGCTCACCCCGCTCGCCTCGACCGCATCGACCCCTTCGAGACCGGTCAGATGCTTGGCCGCCGCCAGCACCTCGCGCTCTTCGAAGTAAAGCGCGGTGCGATCGTTGTTGATCAGCACGCGGTGGTTCGGGCTAATGACCATATCGCGTTCCGGCAGACCATTGCCCAGCGATCCCGCACGCACCAGAACCGGCTTCAAATGCGGCGCCTGAAGCAGCTCGCGCCCCTTCAGATCGCGCCGTCCCAGCCAACGGATCTCCTGGATACCGTTGTCGCGGGTGATGATCCGGTCGCCGACCTGCAGGTCCTCGACCAGCCGCTCGCCCTTGGGTGTCGCGATCACGGTGCCCGGCGTGAAGCAGGGAACGATGTTCTCGACCTCGGTGAACGTAAGTACACCCTCTACGTTCCCGCTGGCATCGAGGAAATTGACCTGACCGCTATAGCTGTTGCCGTCCGGGTCGTTCGGCGTGGTCAGATCAAGCGGCGTGGTGCCGTCGCTCTGAACGATCTCGAACGGTCCCAGACCCCGCAGGTCAAGCTCGTCGAACTCGTTGTCGGTCGCCGGATCGCCATCGCCATCCTCGGTGCCGCCGTCGATTTCATCGCCGAAGGCATCCTCACGGTTGTCGATCTGGAACACATCCGTTCCCGCGCCGCCAGACAGCGTATCCGCGCCCTGGCCGCCGATGAGCGTATCGTCGCCAGCGTCGCCGGAGATCAGGTCGTCATCGACCCCGCCATCAAGCACGTCATTGCCGTCACCGCCAATGATCGTGTCGTCGTCATCCTGGCCGAACACCGTGTCATTGCCGGCCCCGGCATCGATCAGATCGCGACCGTTATCCTCGTCCGGGTCGGGGCCAAAGCTGCCCGCGTCCGGCGCATCGGGAATATCGGTGCCGTCGATCGGCACCACGGCCGGGTCCAGCCCGCCATAGATCAGGTCATCGCCGCCACCGGAGGTGATCGTGTCACTGCCCTCGTCGCCGATGATCGTGTCATTGCCATCACCCGTGGTGACATCATCGTCATCAATCCCGGCATTGACAAGGTTGTCACCGTCGCCCGCATCGATCGTGTCGTTATCGTCGCCGGTGATGATCGTGTCATTGCCCGACCCCGCGGTGACGAAATCGCGGTCGTCATCGGGAGCGCCATCCGCCGGGATGGGCGGAACCGGCCCGTATCCCGCGAAGCCATCGTCAGGCAGCGGCACACCGACAGTCGAGGATGTGTCTATCTCGTTATTGCCATCCCCGGCATCAACCGTATCCGAACCGTCACCGGCATTGACCGTGTCATTGCCCGGCCCGGTGCTGATCACGTCATCACCCTCGCCGCCATCGACAGAATCGTCGCCCCCGCCGGTCTCGACATCAATCGGCCCGGTCGCATCGCCGCCGTCGATCGTGTCGTCGCCCGAGCCGGTCACGACCTTCTCGATCTCGTCGAAAGTCACATCCGGCGTCGCGTCGCCGTCCAGGCCGTCAACCGTGCCCGATTCCGGATCGGTGCCGAAGGTCACGTCCAGCGGACCGCTCTGGTCGCCAAGGTCGAGAACGTCGCCCTCGTCGCCGTTCTCCGGACCGGCGGGGTTGCCGTCAGTGCCGTCCGAGCCGCCATCGATGGTCACGTCCACATCCGTCGCCGGATCGGTCGGATCGATGGTGAACACGTCGTCACCCGCACCGCCCGTCGCCGTGTCCTCGCCGCCAACCGCGATATCGTCATCGCCGTCGCCGCCATCCAGCTCATCCGCGCCCTCGCCGCCGGCCAGCGTGTCGCTGCCCTCGCCGCCTGCAAGCGTGTCGTCGCCGTCGCCGCCCGTCAGGCTGTCGTCACCTGCGTCACCGTCCACGAGATCGTTGCCGGAATCGCCCGCAACCGTGTCGTTGCCATCACCGCCGCTGACCGTATCGTCATCGGCCCCGCCGCCGACGAAATCGTTGCCATCGCCGCCACTCAGAACGTCATTACCGGAGTCGCCCACGACCACATCGTCGCCCGCTTCGCCCGACAAGCTGTCATCGCCAGCGCCGCCATCGACGTAATCGTTACCTTCGCCGCCGTTGATGGTGTCATTGCCGTCCACGCCACGCAGGACGTCATCGCCATCTCCACCTTCGACCAGGTCATCGCCAACGCCCGCATCGACCGAGTCGTTGCCCGGACCTGCAAGCACCGTATCATTGCCAAGACCCGCATTGATGCCATCGTTGCCCGCACCCGCGTCGATCACATCGTCCAGCCCGTCCGTGCCGTCGATCTGATCGCCATCCGCGTCAGTAAAGCCCACCGGCATGTCGTCATCGCCCGGTGTACCATCCACGATACCGTTGCCATCCGTCAGGATGGTTTCGATCTGGCTGAAGGTCAGCGTCTCGCCGGTGGCAACGACCGTCACCGTGCCGCTGGTCGCGCCCGCATCGGTGGCATCGGCCGTCTGGTCGATGGTCACCTGGCCAAGGCCACGCAGATCCAGCACGTCATTGTCGAGCGTTTCGTCGGGGCCGTTGCCGCCGATGATCACATCGTCGCCCGCTTCGCCGGGGTTGGAGATCACGAAGGTATCGTTACCACCCTCGCCGTACATCGTGTCGGCCCCGAGACCGCCGTCGAGGGTGTCGTCACCCTCTCCCGTCACGAGTTCAGAGGGAACGCCCGCCGGGGTCAGCGCCAGCAGCTGCACATTGTCCAGCCCCACGCCGATATTGTCCTCGACACCGCGGCCCTGGAATTCCAGACGGTCGCTGCCGTCGCCCGATCCCGCCTCGACAGTCAACTGGATCGTTTCGAACTCGGCCTCGCCGATATTGGACGGGTCGATGGTCGCGATCAACTCGCCGCCGAAGAACACGTCCACCACGTTCTCGTCCGGCCCGTCGGTCGCGGTCAGGTCAGCGCTGTCCGTCACATCGAAGCGCAACGCGTAGCTTTCCCCATCGACCAGGTTCTGCACGTCCTGGCCAATCCGGATGTTGCCGGGCGAACCCTCGAGGTCGAGCGCATTCAGACCGTCGCTGGCCGCCGGATCAAGCTCGGGATTGACGTTGTAGACCTCGATCCGCGCGTTCGGGTCGGCGGTCGTCCAGCCGGGGATCGACCCGGTCCCGGCAAAGCCGAGCGGATCGGTCGCAAGCCCTGTGACATCCTCGAACGATCCGTTGACCAGAAGGTTGATCGGGTTGCCACCCTGCAGCGATCCGTCGCCGTAGATCACGTCATTGCCCGCGCCGCCGTCGATGGAATCGTCGCCGCCCTGACCGAAGATCGTGTCATTGCCCTCGCCGCCCAGCAGCGTGTCATCACCGCCAACGCCATTGCCGACAGCGCCATTGCCGCCACCGCCCGTGACCGGCGCGCTGCCGTCGAAATACACATTCGCCAGATTGGCGTAGTTCACATCCGGGCTCGTGTCCGTGCGCCCGAGGAACGTGTAGGTCTCGCTGGTGTCGATCGGCGCATCCGAAACGAAGCCGACGGGGTCGTTGCCGTCCAGTTCGACGGCATAGATATTCACCAGATCGCCGGACGAACTTTGCAGCGAATAGGCGTATTCCGGCGTCAGGCGCTCGCCCGCCGACCCGAAAATGCCGTTCAGCGTCACCGATTGCGACAGGTCCTGGCTGCCATCGCCGTCATTGAAACGGCTATCGCCGTCATTGATCCCCACGGCGGTCGGCGTTGCACCCGCATTGAAGCTCAGGGTCGAGCCGACGACATCGTCCTCACCCGAGGTATTGTCGGGGAACGGGTTGTCGTTGCCCGGCGCATTCGTCACCGAGATATCCGACAGGTCCCACACCAACAGCGTCTGATCCGCGCCCGCAACCGGGCCGACGGCGATCTCGCCCGTGTCACCCGTGCCACCGCCCGATCCGCCCGCAAGGTCGCTGTCGCCGTAGATCAAATCATCGCCCGCGCCGCCCTCGATGGAATCCTCGCCCGCGCCGCCGAAGACCGTGTCATCGCCCGCGCCCGCGAACACCGCGTCATTGCCGCCAAGCGCGTCGACGATATCGTCATCAGGCCCCGCGCCCGGCTGGACAGCGTCGCCCGCGTCGATCATGTCGCCATCGGGGTCGCCCATATACCCTGCGTCGATCAGGTTCGCGCTCTCATCGCCCGACACGACGCCATCCAGGTTCTGCCCCGCGCGATAGCCTGCGTCGATTTCGCCAAGTGTCTGGCCCTTATCAACGTAAAGCTGATCCGTCCTGCCCGTCGCCTGATCCCCGTCACTGTCGGCACTGAAATCGCCGACATCCTTTTCCACCAGCGTCTCGTTACCGATCGCAGTGGGAAACTGAATTGAATAGGTGCCTGAGGAAAGACCCGTGAACTCATAGTTGCCGAACGCATCCGTCGTGGTGGTGGCCTTCACATTGCCATGTGCGTCCAAAAGCGTGATCAGCTGCCCGGCGATGCCCGGCTCGAACGCGCCGGCGCCGTTGATCTCCGTATTGTCGGCATTGGTATCGTGGTACACGCGGCCCAGGATCGCAGAGTTCTTCGGATCGAACAAAAAGGTCATAGTCATACTCCTTTACGCGGGCCGACATCACAGACAGGCAAGCCGCTACACCTTCCACATCCCGACGGTCAGGCGACGCTGCGGAGAGACGGCGACCGGCACAATGACCCTGAATTCGCTAAGAGGAGGTGTTGGCAGTTCACACGCCATCAGGACGCAGCTTCTGCTGCATCCAGTGCACTCGTCCGGCGCGGCCCGACGATCACACACCCCCACGTCTTGCGACATGGACCTTGTGCGGTCGCCCCCTTGACCAGCAAACATCGCCCCCCAGTTGGGCTTGTCTTGTTTTAGACAGAGAGGCGCGTCCAAAAAAGTGAAATTTGTCCGAAAACTGACAACATATTGTTCCGAAGCCGACGAAACTGGGATTTCCGTCATATTGCCGACAGTCAAAAACACCCAATCGTTTCCTTAACGGATACAATCAGCGTCGTTCAGCACCTCAATAAAATATGGAATTATGGCCGATATTCGGCCAGTTGATGGTTAATGCAGCGCCACGCTTCTGTTTCCAAAATGGCAACAGGGGGAAAATGGCAGAAATATGGTCATACTTGCGTCGCCCCCCATGGAGCGCCCTTTCACGTGGCATCAATTCACCCAGTTTCCGCTGACCGGCCACGAATCGGAAACAGCCGCGACCGAATCGCAGCATGCTGTCGGCTTTTCGACATAATCGTCTTTCCGGGAATTTCTGGTGCCCAAGGCGAGACTCGAACTCGCACGGTATTGCTACCGGGGGATTTTGAATCCCCTGCGTCTACCATTCCGCCACTTGGGCCCGGTGCGGGTTTCTAACCAAGGCTCGGCGCCTCGTCCAGTGCCAGCGCGCCGTTTTTTGCGTTGTCCCGCCCCTCCGGTCTTGACCCCACCCCCCGCACATGGTCGAAGACGGCACCCTTGAGACAAGCAAGCGCGGTTAACATGCTCAGACGCCTTTATGACTGGACGATCCGCATGTCCGACCATCCCCGCGCCCTTTGGGTGCTGGCGCTGGTCTCTTTCATCGAAAGCTCGGTCTTTCCGATCCCGCCTGACGTGCTGATGATCCCGATGATCCTTGCGCGCCCGTCGCGGGCATGGCTGGTGGCGTTGGTGGCGCTGGTCTCTTCGGTGCTGGGCGGGCTTTTGGGCTATGCCATCGGCGCGCTGGCCTATGAACAGCTGGGGCAGCCGATCCTGCAATCGCTGGGCAAGGCCGACGCCATGTCCGAATTCAATACCCGCTTCAACGATTTCGGCTTCTGGGCGGTGCTGACCGCCGGGGTCACGCCCTTCCCTTACAAGGTCATCACCATCATGTCGGGCTGGACGGGGATGCCGCTGGTCACATTCATCGCCACCTCGATCCTGGCGCGCGGCTTGCGCTTTTTCCTGGTGGCGGCGCTTTTGTGGAAATTCGGCACCCCGATCCGCGACTTCATCGAGCGTCGCCTCGGGCTGCTCACCATTCTGTTTGTCGCGCTTCTCTTTGGCGGCTTCTACCTCGTTCGCCACCTATGACCTTTGACCGGCGCCTCCTCATCCTGATTGCCGCAGGCGGCTCGGGCCTGATGATGCTGGGCGCGCTCGGCTTTCAGTATATCGGCGCGATGCCGCCCTGCGATCTGTGTTACTGGCAGCGCTACCCGCATATCCTCGCCATCGGCCTCGGCCTGATCGCGCTGCTTGTGAAGCGCGCCGCGCTGTTTCCTCTGGCGCTGCTGGGGGCGCTTGCGACCCTCACCACCGCCGCCATCGGATTTTACCACAGCGGGGTCGAGCGCGCCTGGTGGGACGGCCCCGCCGCCTGCACCGCCGCGAACACATCCGGGCTCAGCTCCGATCAGCTCTTCGATCAGATCATGGCCGCGCCGCTCGTGCGCTGCGATGAAGTCCCCTGGGAGATGTTCGGCCTTTCGATGGCCAGCTGGAACACCCTCGCCTCCCTCCTCCTCGCCGCCCTCTGGATCATGGCCGCGCGGCGGGCGTGACCCCCGGTGTCAAAGGCGCTTGCCGTGCAGCTTGTTCACCGGCGCGAATAGCCCCCGGACACGGCCCCGCGACGGTTTTGTACAAACCCAGGCAACATCCTTGCGTATTTCGTACGAAACGGCTGTACAAAACGGACGTTTCGTACGGTTTCAAACCGCTCAGCTAGCCGATTTCCGTGTGTTCAGAAGCAGGCTGGTTTCCGAGCTCGCGATCCCGTCGAATTTCCTGATCTGACCCAGAATCGCGTCGAACGCCTCAAGCGTCTCGGTGCCGATCTCGACAATCAGATCCCAACGGCCATTGGTGGTATGCACCGCACGAACGGCGCTCAACCCGTTGATTTGGCGTATTATTCTGTCCGTCCCGCGCCCCTCGATACCGATCATCATCAGCCCCCGCACCGGATCGCGCGCCGCATCTCCCCTCAGAACGACGGTGAACCCGACAATCTCGCCCGACTGTTTCAACCGTTCGATCCTTGCCCGCACCGTTGTCCGCGACACCCCCAGCATCGCCGCCAAATCCGAAAGCGACGCCCTCGCATCATGGCGCAAGGCGGAAATCAGGTTCCGATCGGTCTCGTCCATTTCGCCAGAGTTCCTGTCCGTTTCGGTCAATATGCGCACTATTTGCGCAAATTGCCCGGTTCAAATCAACTCATTTCGGACGAATCTTTAGAAAACGTGAACAACCCGAGTGCAAAGAATGACCCCGAAAACCTGCATCCTGATCGGCGCCCCCGTCGATAGCGGCAAGGATCGCCAAGGCTGCCTGATGGGCCCCGACGCCTACCGCGTCGCCGGTTTGCCCGCCGCTTTGGCGGATCTTGGCCACACCACGCGCGACCTTGGCAACCTCACCCCCGATCCCGTTGCTACACCGGACGCAATGCCGGCCCATGTCCATGCACCGGCACAGACCATTGGCTGGACGCAAGCCATTGCAAAACAAGCGGAAATATCGGTTTCCGAAGGCTTGCCGATCTTCCTGGGGGGCGATCATGCGCTCTCGCTCGGCTCGGTCTCAGGCGTCGCCAACCATGCGGCGACACAGGGGCGCCCGCAATTTGTGCTGTGGCTTGACGCCCATAGCGATTTTCACACCCCTCACAGCAGCGCATCGGGCAACCTGCATGGCACGCCCCTCGCCTATGTCACTGGAAACAATGGCTTTCCCGGCTTTGCGGACGTTGCCAACCCGATCCCCGAGGAGAATATCTGCATCCTCGGCCTGCGCTCCGTCGACGGCCCCGAGCGCGATATCCTCCAGCGCACCCGCATCCGCCGCCATGACATGCGCGAGATCGACGAAAGCGGCATTGCCAAGCCTCTCGCCGCCTTCCTCGACCATGTCGCCAAGGCCAAAGGCATGCTGCATGTCTCACTCGATGTTGATTTCCTCGACCCGTCCATCGCCCCCGCCGTCGGCACCACCGTCCCCGGCGGCGCCACGATCCGCGAGGCGCATCTGGTTATGGAGATGATCTGCGACAGCGGGCTGATGACCTCGCTCGACCTCGTGGAACTCAACCCGTTTCTAGATGATCGCGGCCGCACCGCACAGGTGATGGTCGATCTGACCGCCTCCGCGCTTGGTCGCCGCGTCTTTGACCGCCCAACGCAAGCCTTTGGCTGAAAAGGATAAAACAGATGCCGCATATCCCCCCTTCCAACAAGGCGCTGGTGCCTTTCGTCTCGGTCGAGAACATGATGAAACTTGTGCATCACATCGGGATCGAAGAGATGCTACGCGGGCTGGCCGATTATATCGAACAGGATTTCCGCCGCTGGGATCTGTTTGACAAGACCCCCCGCGTCGCCAGCCATTCCGCCGAGGGTGTGATCGAACTGATGCCGACCTCGGATGGCGAGGTCTATGGTTTCAAATACGTGAACGGCCACCCCAAGAACACAAGCGCGGGCCTGCAGACCGTCACCGCATTCGGCCTTCTGGCCAATGTCGGCAATGGCTACCCGGTGTTGCTTTCGGAAATGACCGTGCTCACGGCCCTGCGCACAGCGGCGACCTCGGCGATGGTTGCGAAATACCTGGCCCCCAAAGGCGCCGACACGATGGCAATGATCGGCAATGGCGCGCAATCGGAATTCCAGAGCCTCGCGATGAAGGCGATCTGCGGCCTGAAATCCGTGCGCCTGTGGGATATCGACCCGGCGGCGACCCACAAGGCCGCCAATAATCTCAAGGGCTTGGGGCTGGATCTTCATGTATGCAGCAGCGCCGAAGACGCCATGGAAGGCGCCCAGATCATCACCACCTGTACCGCCGACAAGCAATATGCCACGATCCTCACCGACAACATGATCGGCACAGGCGTTCATATCAACGCCATCGGCGGCGACTGCCCAGGCAAGACGGAACTGGCCCCCGGCGTGCTGCACCGCGCAGATATCTTCGTCGAATATCCCGAACAGACCCGGATCGAGGGCGAGATTCAGCAGCTTGCCCCCGATCACCCTGTCACCCAGATGTGGGAAGTGATCAACGGCAGCAAGCCGGGGCGCAGCAGCGCGGGGCAGATCACGCTTTTTGACAGTGTCGGCTTCGCGATCGAGGATTTCAGCGCCCTGCGCTATATCCGCGACCATATCGGCGGCACCGATCTCTATCTGGAGCTGGACCTGCTGGCCGATCCGGACGATCCGCGCGACCTTTTCGGGATGCTGAGCCGCGCCGCGCCGTGACAAGAAAAAAGGGGCGCCCTTGGACGCCCCTGAGGTTCACGAGATCAGGCTCACTATTTGTACCGCCCGGTTTCTGCCTGCGGCCCGATCCGCGCGGGGCGAGCGCACCCGCCCCGGAAAAGGATGGACGAAGCAAATGGTCCGCCCCACCCTGTGGCTTCGGGACCGCGGGCCGCCTGTAAAGGCCCGCTGGTCCCTACACGCCCCCCGTCAGGGGCGCGATCCTTCAGCTACACCCGCTTGTCGCACCGCAGGTGTTGCATTTCATGCAGGTGCCGTTGCGCACCAGCGTGTAGTTGCCGCATTCGCCGCAGGCCTCGCCTTCATAGCCCTGCATGCGCGCCTTGGTGGCGGCGTTCATCGTCAGGCTGCCCGAGGCCGTGGCCGTCGTGGTGGTCGAACTGGCGGTATAGGAGGCCGTCGCGCTGGCCGTTTCAGGCACCAGCGTCTGCAGCGTCTGCACCGGATCGCCGCCGGCCGCCGCCATCCGCGACTGGCCGCCATTCAGAACCACCAGTTCCTGGGGCAGGCGCTTGCGCAGATAGCCGGTCGAGCTGATCTGCTTGAGCACCTCCAGCGAACGCGATGCCGCGGCGTCACTCATTTCGCTGACATTCGACACGCCCTCTTCCTCGCCACGGCCCAGATCGTCAAATGACGCGCCTTCGGGCTTCACATGGGCAAGATCGGTGCGATCCAGGTAGCTGACCGCCAGTTCGCGGAAGATATAGTCCAGGATCGAGGTCGCGTTCTTGATGCTGTCATTGCCCTGCACCATGCCCGCGGGCTCGAATTTGGTGAAGGTGAAGGCATCGACGAATTCCTCCAGCGGCACACCGTATTGTAGGCCGACCGACACGGCGATGGCGAAATTGTTCATCATCGCCCGGAAACCGGCGCCTTCCTTGTGCATGTCGATGAAGATCTCGCCAAGATTGCCATCTTCGTATTCGCCGGTGCGCAGATAGACCTTGTGGCCCCCCACGATCGCCTTCTGGGTGTAACCCTTGCGGCGTTCGGGCATCTTCTCGCGGTGCGATTTGACGATTTCCTTGACGATCACCTTCTCGATGACCTTCTCGGCCAGAACGGCGGCCTTTTCCTGCACCGAGCCGCTTTCCAGGATCTCGGCGGCCTCGTCATCATCCTCGACCAGCGCCGATGCCAGCGGCTGGCTCAGCTTGGAGCCGTCACGGTAAAGCGCATTTGCCTTCACCCCCAGCGACCAGCTCAGCTCATAGGCTTTCTGGCAATCCTCGATGGTGGCGTCGTTGGGCATGTTGATCGTCTTCGAGATCGCCCCCGAGATGAAGCTCTGCGCCGCTGCCATCATGTAGATATGGCTGTCAACGCTCAGGTAACGCTTGCCCTTCTTGCCACAGGCATTGGCGCAATCGAAGATATGGTAGTGATCTTCGCTCAGATGCGGCGCACCCTCCAGCGTCATGGTCCCGCAGACATGGTCGTTGGCGGCTTCGATATCGGCCTTGGAGTAACCAAGATGCGCCAGCATGTCGAAGGTCGGATCGTTCAGCTTCTGGGCCGGGATACCCAGCACATTGGTGCAGAACTCTTCGCCAAGGGTCCACTGGTTGAAGACAAAGCGGATATCAAAGGCCGAGCCAAGCGCTCCATCGATCTTTCCCAGCTCGTTGGGGCCGAAACCGTGGCCGACCAGCGAGGTGTGATTGATCCCCGGCGCGTTGCCGATGGTGCCATGACCGACCGCGTAGCTGACGATCTCCTCGATCTGCGCCGAGCCATAGCCCAGCTTTTCAAGGGCGGCGGGCACCGACTGGTTGATGATCTTGAAGTAACCGCCACCGGCCAGCTTCTTGAACTTGACCAGCGCGAAATCGGGCTCGATCCCGGTGGTGTCGCAATCCATCACCAAGCCGATCGTGCCGGTCGGCGCGATCACGGTGGACTGGGCGTTGCGATAGCCGTGTGTTTCACCCAGCTTCAGCGCCTCGTCCCAGCTCGCCATCGCCAGATCGACAAGCCGCCCGTCAGGACAGTTGGACAGGTCCAGCGGTACCGGCTTCACGTCCAGCCCCTCGTAACCCTCGGTCGCGCCATAGGCGGCGTTGCGGTGGTTGCGAATGACGCGCAGCATGTGCTCGCGGTTGCGCTTGTAGCCCGCGAAGGGGCCAAGCTCCCCGGCCATCTCGGCGCTGGTCGCATAAGCCACGCCGGTCATGATCGCCGTCAGCGCACCACACAGCGCGCGCCCCTCGGCACTGTCATATCCAAGGCCCATGTTCATCAGCAGCCCGCCGATATTGGCATAGCCCAGGCCAAGCGTGCGGAAATCAAAGCTGCGCTGCGCGATTTCCTTTGAGGGGAACTGCGCCATCATCACCGAGATTTCCAGCGTCACGGTCCAGAGCCGCGTGGCATGCATATAGCTGTCGGCGTCGAACTTCCCTTCGTGGAAGAACTGCAACAGGTTCATCGAAGCCAGGTTGCAGGCCGTATCATCGAGGAACATGTATTCCGAACACGGGTTCGAGCCGCGGATCTCGCCATCTTCCGGGCAGGTATGCCAGGCATTGACGGTGTCGTGATACTGTATGCCCGGATCGGCGCAGGCCCAGGCCGCGTGACCCACATCTTCCCACAGGTCGCGCGCCTTGATCGTCTTGGCGACGCTGCCATCGGTGCGGTTCAGCAAGGCCCAGTCGTCATCGTTCTCGACCGCCTTGAGGAACGCATCCGTCACCCGGATCGAGTTGTTCGAATTCTGCCCCGACACGCTGGCATAGGCTTCGGAATCCCAGTCCGTGTCGTAGGTCGGGAACTCGATGCTGCCATAACCCTGGCGCGCATAATCCAGCACGCGCTTGATATAGGTTTCGGGGATCTTCATCTGCTTGGCACCGCGGATCGCGGCCTTCAGCGACTCGTTCTTCTTGGGATCGACGGAATCCTCGCTGCTGCCATCCCATTCGCGGATCGCGGCGAAAATCTCGTTCAGGCGCTGCTCGTGGATCTTGGAACCGGCCACGATCGAGGCGACCTTCTGCTCTTCCTTGACCTTCCAGTTGATGAACTCCTGGATATCGGGGTGGTCTGCATCGCAGATCACCATCTTGGCCGCGCGCCGCGTGGTGCCGCCCGACTTGATTGCGCCCGCCGCGCGGTCGCCGATCTTGAGGAAACCCATCAACCCCGACGACTTGCCGCCACCCGAAAGGGACTCGCCCTCGGCGCGCAGGCTCGAAAAGTTGGTGCCGGTGCCCGAGCCGTATTTGAACAGGCGGGCCTCGCGCACCCACAGATCCATGATGCCGCCATCGCCCACTAGGTCGTCGCCGACCGACTGGATGAAACATGCATGAGGCTGCGGGTGCTCATAGGCGCTGCTCGATCTGGTCAGTTCGCCCGTCTGGTAATCCACGTAGTAATGGCCCTGGCTGGGGCCGTCGATTCCATAGGCCCAGTGCAGGCCGGTGTTGAACCATTGCGGCGAGTTGGGCGCCGCCATCTGGCGCGCCAGCATGTAGCGCATCTCGTCGTAATAAGCGCCGGCATCCTCTTCGGTGGTGAAGTATCCGCCCTTCCAGCCCCAATAGGCCCAGGCCCCGGCCAGGCGATCAAAGACCTGCTTGGCGCTGGTTTCGCCACCGAAACCGTCATTGTTCTTCGCGGGCGCCGAGCGCCACAGGAATTCCGGCACGTCCTTTTCCTTGACGCGTGTGCTCTTGTTGGGCACGCCCGCCTTGCGGAAGTATTTCTGCGCGATCACGTCGCTGGCCACCTGGCTCCAGCCTGCGGGCACTTCGACCTCGTCCAGCCTGAAGACGGTGGTTCCGTCAGGATTGCGGATCTCGGAACTCGTGGTCACGAATTCCAGCTCCGCGTATGCGTCTTGCCCCGCCTTGGTGAATTTTCTTTCGATCTTCATTGTCTTGCTGCCCCATGTTCAGCGTTTCACTTCGAGCCTACCGCCCCCGTGGCTTCGTCAAGCCGCGGCCATTCGCAGGAACTCCCCCCGCTCCCGCGCCAAGCAAAACGGCGCAAGAATGACATCCCGGTACGTCCGGGTTGTGTTTTGGAGTTCTGTCCCGTCCCGGCGCCCGCACACTATATGTTGTGGCTTTGCGACCGGCCCCCACAATCTGGCGTATGTGGCCATAGAGGGTCAACGTAATTTTTCGCGTTTTTTTGCAAAAATCATGTTGACCTTGCGCGCCCCTTGCCCCGGCGTCAGACCCCCTGTGATTCATCCTGCCGGGCGCTGGCTTGGCGTTCGTGGCAAAGGAAAACTGACGCCACCCCGCGAAAGCATCCTTATTCAAGGCGCTTAGCGCGGTTTCCTCATCCCTGCCCGTGATGCCGAGGGCCGGATCAAGGCCACAGTCCGGGCACTGAAT
>Ga0102926_1001255_pt1 | contig 15062 bp, 7 predicted proteins | sample SalPonR1_A_D2_MG_FD_78173 | JGI IMG/M metagenome (GOLD analysis project Ga0102926, IMG submission 78173) | Salt pond soil microbial communities from South San Francisco under conditions of wetland restoration - Salt Pond MetaG R1_A_D2_MG | ecosystem: Environmental > Aquatic > Marine > Intertidal...
GTCCCGAGAATTCGGGAACTGTTATCCCGAAAGCATTCGGGGCGTAGGTTCTAAACATTTTTGACATATTTATTCCTCGGTAGCTCAGTGGCAGAGCAGTTGACTGTTAATCAATTGGTCGTAGGTTCGAATCCTACCCGGGGAGCACAAAGCCGATCAACGTAAGTTGGTTGGCTTTTTTTGTTTTATGAAATACTACCTCTACATACTCCAATCTGAAGTCAAAGAAACCTACTACGTAGGAATGTCCAATAATCCGGATAGACGGCTTCACTTCCACAACACAGACGACAGGAAAGCCCACACCAGCCGTTATCGTCCCTGGATGATTGTGTATTCTCATGCATTTAATACCAAAGAAGAAGCCATGTCTGCTGAGCAGAAAGTTAAAAGCTGGAAAAGCAAAAAGATGATTCGCTTTCTTGTTGAAGGCGCAATCAACATCAAGGATTACCTATAATCTGGCAGAGCAGTTGGCTGTTACTCCGACAGCTGTCGGAGCGTAGGTTCTCCCGAAAACTTTCGGGACTACCCGGGGAGCTCAAAGCTGATCAACGCAAGTTGATTGGCTTTTTTATTAGATAAAGGTAATTTTCTATATTGTTTAACGATGTATAGACAACTTTATCAAATAGTCCTTTTATTCAGCGCCCTTCTTTTATCAGGGTGTGACTTTTCTGAAATTTTTTTAAAACAAAATCCATCCTATAAAATCGGTTTCTCACAAGCTATGTCTGATGACTTGTGGCGACAAACCATGAACTCAGAAATGAGGAGAGTAGCGTCAATTTATCCTGAATTAGAGTTATTGATCAGAGATGGAAATACAAATAATGAAAAACAAATTCAGGACATTGAATACTTCCTTGAACAAGGCGTTGATATTCTTATTGTTTCCCCAAATGAATCAGAGCCATTAAGGCCTGTTATAGAAAAGGCTTATGAAAGCGGGATACCAGTAATTCTAATTGATCGAAGAATCAATTCAGACAAGTACACAACATACATTTCAGCTGATAACTATAGTATAGGTCAGCAAGCGGCAATATATGCCAAACAACTATTGGGCGGAAATGGAAAAATACTGGAAATATCAGGACTTCAAGGGTCGTCTCCTGCACAAGCACGGCATCAGGGTTTTATCGATCAATTCGATGAAGCCGAAAATTATACGATCATAGATGGAGGAGATGGAGGCTGGGTAAAAAGTAAGACAAAGAAAGTAATCCTTGATGACTTTGAAAAGCATGGATCCTTTGACCTGATTTTTGGACACAATGACGTAACAACTTTAGGTGCTTATGAGGTAGCCAAAGAATTCGGTTCTGAGGATTCGACTTTTTTCATAGGAGTGGATGCTTTACCAGGTGATAGCGGTGGAGTAAAAAATGTTTTAGATGGAATATTTACAGCATCTTTGATCTATCCGACAGGTGCAAAAGAGGCTATTATAACAGCTAATCAAATATTAAGTGGAGAAAAAGTTCCGAAAACAATACTGCTTAACACATCAATTGTTGATAAGGATAACGCGGAAATTTATATGTTACAAAGTGAGAAATTAATCGAACAGCAACAGTTGATAGAAAATCAGCAATCAATTTTAGACAATCAGATCTTAAGATACGAAAACCAGCAAAGTTACCTGCTGATCTTAATAGTTGGTTTCTTAATACTTTTTGCAGTTTCATTCTTTCTATATCGTGCCTATCGAACAATAAATTTGATCAATATAAATCTAGAACGTAAAAATAGGTCTATATCTAGACAAAAAGACGAAATCCTGCAAATGTCCAGGCGAATAAAAGATTACAACGATCAAAAAATTGAATTCTTCACATTTATATCACACGAATTCAGAACACCAATTGCTGTAATTTTAACGGTTCTTTATAAAGTGAAAAACGTTTCGAAATCTATTAGTAGTAACCAGATTAAAATATTAGACCAGAATGTTAAAAGGCTGAATTTACTAGTAGATCAAATTCTAGATTTTCGTCAAATAGAAGAAGAAAAAATTGAGATAAATGCTACACCTTGCGATTTGGGTGAATTCATTCCAAAACTAATAAGAAGTTTTAGTGAAATAGAAGATAAAGCTTTTACCTTCTCGATTGATCATAGTGGTAGTACAATTGTTTTGTTAGATGAAGATAAACTTGAAAAGATTCTGACCAATCTTATTTCAAATGCTATCAAATTTACCTCTCAGAATGGAAAAATAGATATTGAAGCCAATATATCTTCAAACGAATTAACCCTAAAAGTAAAAGATAACGGCAAAGGTATTCCCAAGAATGAATACGAAGAAGTCTTCAAACCATTTTTCTCATCTAAAAGTGGAGGTACTAAATACTACTCAAAAGGGACAGGAATAGGTTTAAATCTAGTTAAAAAATTAGTTGACCTCAGTGGGGGAACAATAAAAGTTGAGTCTCAGGAAGGAAAAGGGACTACATTCGAATGTATGTTGCCAACTGAAGTTCTATTTGTAGAAGAAGATTCAGGTGAAGAGAGAAAAATTACAGATCAGATTAAACAATTACCTGATAAAGGTCCGTCTACTGAGACAAAAGAACAACTTGATAGATTAGCAAGCAGCGGGTCACGAACTCACAAAGTATTATTGGTAGAGGATAACAAACAGTTAAATAATGAATTAGTTGACCTATTTAGTGAGCATGAGTATGATGTATATACTGCTTTTGACGGTGAAGATGGAATCCAGAAGGCTATAAATATTTCTCCTGATATTGTAATAACAGATATACTAATGCCGGGTAAAAGTGGTTACGAAGTTGCATCTTTTATTAAAAAAGATTCAAAATTAAACAATACCATAGTATTAATATTATCAGCTTTGACGACCATTGACGTAAAGAAGAAAGGGTATGAGGCGGGAGTTGATGACTACATGACAAAACCATTCTCTCCTGAATTGTTAATAGCTAAAGTGCAAAATATGTTAACTACCCGGGATAAGATAAAAGAGGAAGTAACTGATAATGAATCACTTTGGCTGTCTATGAAAACTGAACAACTAACAGACAATGAAGCAGACTTTGTAACGTCCTTAAAAGTTGTATTGGAAAAATATTGCTTTGACCCTGGGTTTAATGTGACATCCCTGGCTGAAAATATGAACATGTCAAGAGTGTCACTTTATAACAAAATTAAAAACGTTTCAGAATATAGCCCAGTTGAACTGATCAAAGCATATCGACTGTATATTGCAAAGAATCTTATCATTGAAACCAATTTATCAATTGCAGAAATTGGGTACAAAGTAGGATTCCAAAGTGCTTCATATTTTTCAAAAACTTATAAGGAGTTTTTTAACATATCTCCTAAAGATTATGCCCTTCAAAACCATCAGGCTCCAATAATTTAACATTTGTTATATCTATTTATACATCTGTTATAGTTCTTTTTGCTCGTCTATCATAGATTATTGGAAGCGCTTTTAGTCAATCACAGCCGAAAGCCAATCAAGTTTAACATACAGACTATTAACAATTTCAAAAATGAAAGTCCTTTAGACATATAAGAGGTTTTGAAATATAATTGCCTGTTTAAAAAACCAATACTATGGAAAAAATACTACTGTCAATTTGTGTATTCGTATGTGTAGCTGCTTTTAGCGGTACTGCCTATGCACAAGAAAGAACTATAGAAGGAACTGTAACCGATCATCTTGGTGATCCACTTCCTGGTACTACAGTCTTTATCAAAGAGCAGCCCAATAAAGGAACATCTACAAACCCTGATGGCAATTATTCAATTGAAGTTGAGGAAGGTGACATTCTTATTTTCAGCTTTGTGGGATTTATATCTAAAGAAGTCGAAGTGACTGATCAACTAACCATTGATGTACAACTTCAAATGGATACTGGACAACTCGAAGAGATCGTGGTTGTTGGATACAGTTCCAAAAAGAAGGTTGATTTGACAGGAGCTATTGAGACTGTAGAGATGGAGCCCATTACTACCGGTACATCTGGTAATATTATGCAAACGCTACAAGGAAGAGTACCCGGTCTTTATGTTGAAAAGAGCGGAACACCTTCAGGAGCAAGCAGCAGAATTTTAATCCGTGGAGTGAACACACTTGGGAATAATGATCCGCTATATATCATTGATGGAGTACCAACCAAGCGCCCGGAAGTTTTTCAGAGCCTGAGTCCTTCAACCATCGAAAGTATACAAGTGTTGAAAGATGCAGCCTCTGCTTCTGTGTATGGTTCAAGAGCTTCAAATGGAGTTATTATTGTAACAACTAAAGATGGAAGCCGTGCAGGCGGTGGGTTAGATATTCAGCTGAATGTCAGCAATTCTGTTCAGTCAGAACGTCCTCAGCGCTTCGATATGCTTAATGCCCAGCAAAGAGGTGAAGCTTTATGGAGAGCCTCAGTCAATGACGGTGTGAGTCCAGCCTCAGGGTATGGTGAAATATACACCTTCGATTGGAATAACGATTTTAACAACCCTGTCTTAAACGGCGTATCGGTAAATCCGTTTGTGGGTGGCAATACCAATGTGCCGGCAGGAGATACCGATTGGCAGGAAGAATCGTATGATCTGGGACAGGTAAGAAATCTAGACTTTACAGTTTCAGGTGGTAACGAAAGTTCTTCGGCTCTTATAAGTGTTGGATATGTCAAAAATACGGGTATGCTAAAATACACCAACTATGATCGCATCAGTGCCAGGGTAAATGCTCAAACCCGCAAGTTTGATGGCAGATTAGAAATTGGAATGAATAGCATATTTTCAAATTCAAATGAATTATTACAGTCACCAGACCTTGGAAGTGCACCAACTCCCGGCCTGGCAATAACGCTTGCACCAACAATTCCCGTTTTTACCAATAATGGAGAGTATGCGGGGCCTTTGGGTTCTGGATATTCAGACCGTAACAATCCTGTCCACATGCAATACATAAACAGATGGGATAACACCAATCGTAAGAATGTTGTGGGTGACGTTTATGCTCAAATAGAATTAATACCGGAACTCAGACTAAAATCCACTGTCGGAGTTGATTACAGTACATATAGGTTCAAAAATATTGAACAGGCGTTTACTGAGGGTTTTATTTCAAGATCGCTCAATACATTAGGGCTTTTTACTAATGAGTTTATGAGCATTAGCTGGTCTAATACGGTTAATTATCAGATTACAACCGGCAATAATTCATTTCAATTTTTAGCTGGTATTGAAGCCATACAAGATAACTTTGATGAGTTAATTGCCACAGCAGAAAATTTTGCTACACAATCTGAAGAGTTCTTTGTTTTAAGTGCTGCTTCCGGTACAAAACAAAGCTTGGGAACCTCAACTTCAAGTAGATTACTCTCACAGTTTGGAAAGGTTGACTATAACTATGATGATCGCTATTTGGCTTCATTGACACTAAGGCGTGATGGTTCTTCTCGATTTGGTGATGATAACAGATACGGGTTTTTCCCATCAGCAACCTTTGGGTGGAGGATCAATAACGAGTCATTTATGGAAGAAATGGATGAGATTTCAAACCTCAAGCTCCGTATTGCTGCCGGTAGAGTTGGAAATCAGGATATAGGTGACTTTGCAAGTTTAGGTCTTTTCGAGGCGCGTTATGGCCCAACAGCTGCAAATATTCCGGGAGTTGGGTCAAACGGATTTTTTGATCAGTACTATAACATTGGTACAGCCTATGACTTAAATGGTTCCGATTCCGGAAGTCTTCCTTCTGGCTTTGTTTCAACCCAAGGCGCGAACCCCGCCCTTAAATGGGAGAACACTGATGAGTTGAATATAGGTATTGATTTTGGTCTGTTGGAAGAACGTGTAGTTGGTAGTTTTGATTATTTTTTCCGTGAAACCAGCGATATCCTCATTCGACCACCTGTAGCTTCAGCTGTAGGTGAAGGACAGCTTCGATTCTTGAATGGTGCTACCAAAGAAAATAAAGGCTGGGAACTATCATTGGGATATGATGGAGGCAGAGATAAAGATTTCACTTACTACGTTTCCACAAGTCTGAGTCGTTTCAAAGATAAAATTACCAAACTACCTGAAGAAGTTAGAACTGCATTCCCAGGTAATGCCATTAAGGATATTTTAGGTCAATCCGAGTTGTCAGTTTTTGGCTATAGAACGGATGGATTGTTTCAAAATCAAGCAGAAGTGGATGATCATGCTTCTCAGGTTGGTGCTGCACCAGGAAGAATTAAATATGTAGACTTGAATGGTGATGGCCAAATCGATGCACTGGATCAAGAATTCATAGGTACAACCTTACCAGGTCTGGAATACAATTTAAATATTCAGTTAGGATATAAAAATTTCGATGCCCGCATCTTTGGCTCTGGTATTGCAGGTCGTACAGGATTTGATCCATATAGATTCTACAACAACTTTATTAGAGGAAGGGATAATGTAGGACCTGGTGTCTTTGATGCCTGGACACCCGAGAATACAGATACATCAATTCCTGCTCTCACACTTGCAGATTCAAATAATGAAACGAGACCTTCTGATTACCTTCTGGTTAATACTTCATATTTCAAGATCAGAAATGTAGAAATAGGATATACCCTTCCTGAAGATGTTATGAGCCGTTTGGGTGGTATCAATAGGTTCCGGGTTTTCCTTAAAGGTGAGAACCTTATCTGGTTCAAAAGCTCAGAATTTAATGGCCCTGATCCAGAACGCGTAGATATTAATCAAATTCCGGTTCCAACGACTTTTACCGTTGGTGCAAGTATCTCTCTATAACGTAGATTTTGAACAACTAAATACCTCAAATTATGAGAACAAATAATAAACATATCGTGATTTTAGCCCTGCTACTCACAGTAACAGTAGTTGGATGTGAAGATTTCTTGAGCGTAGAGCCAAGAGGAACCCTATCAACAGAAGGTATTACAACCCCTGAAAACGTAGATGGCTTGGTGACAGCGGCTTACGCCGGTATTGGTAATGACGAAATGATTGGTCCTATTACCAGCATGTGGGTATATGGTAGCGTTCGCTCTGATGATGCATATAAAGGCGGAGGTGGGGTTACTGATGTCGCAGATATTAATTTCTACGAGCAATATAACCTGACACAACCCCAACAAGGTGCAGGATGGATGCATCCATTAACCTGGAAAAATTATTATAAAGCTATTTCCAGAGCAAACTTTGCCATTCGTTCTTTAGAGAATTTGACAGAAGATGAGTTTCCATTGAAAACCACCCGCATTGCTGAAATGCGTTTTCTGCGGGGCCATTCACACTTCATGCTGAAAATGCTGTTCAAGAAAATACCGTATATCCATGAAGATTATACAAATAATGAAATCCTTGAAGTTTCAAATGTGGAATACACCAATGATGAACTCTGGGATATAATTGCTGAAGATTTCCAGTTTGCATTGGATAATCTCCCTCCCACCCAACCAGAAGTAGGACGGGCAAACCAGTATACGGCAGCAGCTTACTTGGCTAAAGTCAGGCTTTATCAGGCGTATGAGCAAAACGATCAGCACGAAGTGGTGAATATTAATCAGCAAAAGCTGAACGAAGTTATTGATTTAACTCAAATGGTAATTGGCTCCATGGAGTATAGCCTGCAACCTGACTTTGCAGAAAACTATCTTTACGGTTTTGACAATGGTGTGGAATCAATTTTTGCGATACAATTTTCTATCGACGATGGTACCTCATTGGGAAGAATCAGTACAGTAACAGGATTGAACTACCCCCATGGAGCCCCTCAGTATGGCTGTTGCGGGTTTCATCAGCCTTCTGAAAATATGGTGAATGCTTTTAGAACTGATACTGATGGACTGCCGCTTTTTAATACCTTCAATGATCAAAGTGTCGAAGATTATGACATTGATTCTGTTCCGGTGGATCCACGTTTGGATCATACTGTAGGTATTGATGGCCACCCCTATAAATATCAGAACGATATTCTATATAGCAATAGCTGGGCCCGAGACCCCGGTGTGTACGGCTTTTTCTCAAGTATGAAAGAGCAACAGGCAGCGGATTCACCCGGCTTCAAAAAAGAAGGTCCATTCATCGGTACATCGGTAAACATAGACATTATCAGGTATGCTGATGTATTGCTGATGCAGGCAGAAGCTTACATAGAAACTGGACAACATCAATTGGCTCAGCCTCTGATAAATGAGGTAAGGAACAGAGCAGCTGCGAGTACCGGTAGAACACAGTTAGCTGACGGTTCAGATCCATCTAACTATGTGATAAGTGAATATAACTCATCTAACTCTGTTTGGACTGAAGAATTTGCCAGACAGGCTTTAAGATGGGAACGGCGATTAGAATTTGCCATGGAGGGCCCAAGGTTCTTTGACCTGGTGCGTTGGGGGATAGCTGAAGAAACACTCAATGCTTATTTGGCTGATGAAAGCCTCAGGAGATCATTTCTGAATAACGCAGAATTTACTGCCGGTAGAGATGAGTATTATCCAATTCCACAGCAGGAAATTGATTTCACCAAAGGTCTCTATCAACAGAATCCGAACTACTAATACCGGAATACCTTCAAATTATTCATGGACTGTCTTGAAAAATAAAAGACAGTCCATAATCCTCAAACAAATGTATCAGCTATGAAGAATTCATTTTTACTCATCATTATCACTGCTTTAATAAGTATTTCTGCCTGTGCTCAAGAAGAAAGTGCTATCACTTTTGATGAAAAGTACAGGCCGCAAATACACTTCTCCCCAGAAAAGAACTGGATGAATGATCCAAACGGTATGGTTTACCATGATGGGGAATACCATCTGTTTTATCAATACAATCCATTTGGAGATAAATGGGGGCACATGAGTTGGGGACATGCAGTCAGCAAAGACCTTGTTTCCTGGGAACATCTTCCTGTAGCGCTTTATGAAGAAAATAATGTCATGATTTTTTCTGGAAGTGCCGTAGTAGATCATAACAATACAAGTGGCTTCGGAACAGCAGAGAATCCACCAATGGTTGCGATATATACCGGGCACCATACGGATAAAGAACTACAGGACCAACGTATTGCATACAGCACGGACAATGGGCGCAGTTGGACAAAATTCGAAGGAAATCCTGTGATCGATGAAGATTTAGCCAATTTTAGAGACCCAAAGGTACTATGGCACGATGAGACCGAGGAGTGGATCATGGTCCTGGCTTTACCAACAGAATATAAAGTGGCTTTTTATAGCTCACCCGATTTAATTAATTGGGAAAAATTGAGTGAATTTGGTCCTTCAGCTGCTACCGGCGGTATATGGGAATGTCCTTTACTATTTCAATTACCTATCGAAGGAACTGATGAAAAAAAATGGGTACTGCAAGTTGATCTGAATCCGGGTGGCCCGGCTGGTGGTTCAGGTAGCCAGTACTTCATAGGCGACTTTGATGGGAAGACTTTCACTCAGGATCCATCTACAGAAGGTGAAACACGATGGGTGGACTACGGGCCTGATTACTACGCAGTACAATCTTTTGACAATGTATTTACAGAGGAGGGAGGTCAGATCTGGATGGCCTGGATGAATAATTGGGCCTATGCTCAAGAAATACCTACAAGTCCGTGGAGAAGTGCCATGACCTTACCACGAGAGATAAAGTTACGAGAATATGATGATGGAATATACTTGGTTCGTAAGCCTTCACCCGAACTTCAATCACTGAGAGAAGATCACTCACATTTTGAAAATGAGGTTATAACCGGAGAAAGCGATCTACTTAAGAATTCAGGAGTAGAAGGTAATGTGTTGGAAGTTAAAGCAGAGTTTGAGCTGTCAGGTGCATCAACTTTTGGTTTTAAAGTAGCTAAAGGTGAGACGGAAGAAACCATCATAGGATACAACACTGAAACGGAAGAATTATTTGTTGATCGGAGTAACTCCGGTGAAATGGACTTTAGCGAAAATTTCACAACCTATCACACAGCTCCCCTTAAAGTAGATAACAACCGCATTCATCTACATTTTTTCCTGGATACATCTTCTCTGGAGGTGTTTGCTAACGATGGCAGGATCTCAATGACAGAACGCATTTTCCCGTCTGAGGAAGGAGAAGGAATTTCCCTGTTTACTGAAGGAGGGAGTGTAGATCTCATAAGTCTTGACGTCTGGAATCTAAAGTCGATCTGGTAGTTTACCGGATATTGAATCAGTTAATGAATTGAATTAAATAAAACCGATGAAAAATATTAGATCATTACTCTATGCGGCAATAGTCGCGGCCCTGGCAGGATTTCTATTTGGGTTTGACACGGCCGTAATATCCGGGGCTGACAAGCCAATTCAGGAATTATGGCAGACAAGCTCTCTCTTCCACGGAACCTTCATAATGTCTATGGCCTTATGGGGGACCGTGATCGGAGCCCTTTTGGGAGGTATTCCTTGTGACAAATACGGACGAAAAAATACGTTGATCGCAATTGGGATTCTATATTTTATATCTGCAATGGGATCCGCATTAGCCACTGACCCTTATGTGTTCTCATTTTTCAGATTCATCGGAGGGTTAGGTGTAGGAGCTTCATCCGTTGCCGCACCTACCTATATTTCTGAGATCTCTCCTGCCCATAAAAGAGGTAGGCTGGTCATTTTATACCAGTTTATGATCGTACTTGGAATATTGGTAGCATTCTTATCAAACTATCTTGTCGGTGAAAGCCTGGGTGAAAATGCATGGCGCTGGATGATAGGAGTTGAAGCAGTTCCCGCATTTATATATTTAGTAATGGTATTTGGGATACCAAATAGTCCCCGTTGGTTAGTACTTCATCGAAATGATGAGGCCACTGCAAGAGGTATTATCTCTGCATTGGATCCGGATCAAGATGTAGATGAAGAGTTGGCAGCCATCAATACCACTGAAAAGCTTAATAAATCCAATAATTTCTTTTCAGGTAAATACAAATTCCCAATAATTCTGGCATTTTTGATCGCTTTCTTTAATCAGTTATCCGGCATTAATTTCGTGATCTATTATGCTCCGCGAATATTTGAATCAGCCGGGTTGGCTGCAAACACCGCTCTGCTCTCATCTGTAGGAATAGGCTTGGTAAATTTACTCTTTACTATGTTAGGCATTGTATTAATAGATCGCTCAGGCAGAAAAAAATTAATGCTGATAGGATCAATTGGATACATTGTTACACTAAGTGTTGTCTCTTGGGCTTTTTACACCGGTGCAAGTGGTTTCATTGTTGTGATATTTTTATTTGGTTTCATTGCATCACACGCAGTTGGACAGGGAGCCGTAATTTGGGTGTTTATATCAGAAATATTTCCAAATCATGTTAGGGCTGCCGGACAAGCATTCGGTACGGGGGTTCATTGGATTTTTGCTGCATTAATTACCCTATTCACCCTGTTCTTCATGGATCTGCTGGGTGACAATCCTGCTCCATTATTTGCTTTCTTTGCATTTATGATGGTGTTACAACTGATATTCGTAGTACGATTGATGCCGGAAACGAAAGGTAAATCGCTTGAAGAGCTTGCCTTTGAGTTGAGTAGTTCTAAAAAAGAAGCTGAGAAGATTATTGATGAGGTTTCAAATGGAAACTAAAAGAGTATTATGTATAGGGGAGGTATTATGGGATGCTCTTCCAAAAGGTATTTACCTTGGTGGGGCCCCATTGAATGTTGCAATAAATTTAAAAAATCTTGGTGTTTATAGCGGAATAATAAGTGCGGTTGGCAATGACCAGTTAGGCCGCTTAGCTCTCAAATACATTGAAAGGAATAGCATAAACACCAATTTGATCCAGAATAATAATTACGATACGGGGTTGGTTGAGGTAAATATTGATGCGGGTGGAATTCCTGATTATACCATTCATGAAAATACTGCGTGGGACCATATTGAGGCTACAAAGTCTTCCATAGATGCAATAACAAGTGCTGACTATATTGTTTTAGGAAGTTTGATTTTTCGTGATAAAAGTGGAGACACTTTAAGAGAATTATTGCAGGATGTCACTGGCGAGCAAAAGATCATAATCGATGTAAATTTCAGGAAATCATACTACAGTTTTGGATTGATCGATGATCTTTTTCGATTGGCTAATATTGTAAAATTAAATGATGATGAGTTAGTGGAAGTTCAAAGTTGGTATGGCCTTAAAAATGACTACCACGAGGCACTCTTATATTTAAAGAAAGAGTTTAATCTTGAATCAATTTTGCTTACCAGAGGCGATAGAGGATCCACTATGTTGACACAGGAAGGATTTACCGAAAGGGATTGTTTTCTAATAAAGGTAAAGGATACAGTCGGTGCCGGCGATGCTTTTTTAGCCGGAGCCATTTATAGTTTGATAAATAAAAAAAATCCTGATTTCACCATATCATTTGCAAATGCAATGGGGGCTTTCGTAGCGAGCAGAAATGGAGCTACACCAGAGTTAAACCTTGAAAGGGTAAAAGATCATTTTAATTATATAAGCTGAATTAAGCTCAGTATAAAATAGTAGATATTACAAATCAGTCGGATAACTTTTTAGGACATCCCCTTCTTTATCATACACTATTAATTGAAGGTTCTTTTCAGGTAAGGTAAGAGGAATGGTCTCTCCAGCTTCAAGCAAACGTGATTGAATCGGTATAAGCTTGTTATAGTTAAATTCAGCTGAATATTCATGCTGCAGGTATATAGAAAGCTGTACCTGCTCTTCGTATTCATTGGTAAAGTGAAAGTTTGTTTGCTCTTCAACCAGGGGAAGTGGGTTAATCAATTGATAATCAACTGAATTTAAAGGTCTTGTTTCAAAGATATCGGTTTTAACAAAGGTTACATCCGATACAAATCGCTCAAAATACCTTAAATGATGCTGACCGATAGAGAGTGGATCCAATTGGTATTGTTCGTTTAACACGGTCCCCAACCATTTTTTCCCTCTTAAAGTAGGTTGTTCAAGAATGTGATCCATCCCCGCCAGCACCAATACCCTGGCATCTGGATCTTCGGCATAAGTAGCCGCGTATAAGTTAGCTGCTTGTCCTTCTTCACGATCTCTTTCCCTGTCCATATTTTCATAAGGTATCAAGGTAAAGTCCAGAGACTGAGCTGTTCTTATAAGGTTGGCAAAACGAGGGTCTTTAGTGTAAAAACCAGTATGAATAGTGGGCGGATTACCCTCATTTAAAAGACTGTCCTGCCCATGAGTCAATGCTTCTAGGGCCAAGTAGTTGTAGCCGGCTTCTGAAAATAGTGGCAGCAGTTTTTCAATCAGTATTCGATGGTGGGGGTAATAATGAAACTCACTGAACATAACTAGATTTCTGTTTGAAATTTCTTCTCCCAAAACCCTTTTAAGATTATCCATTCCAGTATATCCATGCTTTTTAACCTGAGTCAGTAAGCTATCTGCTCTGAAGCGAAAACCATGTTGTCTGAGAAGTGACTCATATTCACTATTGGGAGCCATAAAAGAAGCAATGGGGACCATTACCGCAGTTTTCATAGCCTGCTGTATGCGGTCGTCGGACTCCAATGTTTTTAGTTCATTCAGCACTTTCAGGTACTTGTTTCCACCCTCGGATCGGATATCAAAGACGGTTCTTTGCCCTTCTGCTGACTCGTTTGAATCGGTTTGACCAAAAAGGCTGGCAGGGATAAATGCTGCGAAAAATAGAACCAGTAGTGTCCTGAGATACATAAGAGAAATTAAAATTAGTTTGTTGGATTAAAGCTAAGCCGAATTTAATCTAAAAGGAGTTTTCAGCCTTAAGATCTTCCTTTAGCTTGAAGGTCTTATTACACCATCGTCGGTGAAGAAACCAAAAATATCCTGTTGTTTTAAAATATCATTTCTAGAGTAGTCCAGGATCTCCCTGCCATCATCGGTTATCTCATCAGATTGTATCTGAATGAATAGTACGGAACCGTCTTTGTGAGAGGTTACAATAAGGAGGTTCCTACGTTCCAGATGAAAAAAAGCCTCATATTCAATATGGCAAAATTCCCCTTATAAGTAGTCATAAAGGCAACGTATTCCATTTATTATTTTTTGAATAAATAGCTCCCTGAGCTTCATTATCCCTATGATTTCTTGAATAAACCTGAAATGCACCTGTAGCATACCTATCAAAACTTACTGTATAAAAAACCACAAGGGTGCTAAAAAAGCTTTGTTGTGCATCGTATTACAATAGTATCATTCACAAACTGATTTATAGTTCTACGATTTTCAAATTAGATGCGGGGTTCATAAAAGACATGTCAGAAAAGCTCTCACACAAGCCGAATGGTTTTGGAGCTAATTCGAACCGGCAAAAAAAAGAGGATTTTGGGTATCAGCCAAAATCCTCTGTTGATTTGTTGAGAAGCGTTGCTCATACGCTTCCTGGATCATTTTAATCTTATCTCTGATTTTTCAACTCTCTCAATAAGTTTATATACATTGCTCTCTATGTAAGGAATAGTAATTACTCTCCTTATCACTCATTTATAATTTATCGGAACTGGATCTAACCAAAAAATAGTTTCCTCTAACTGCTTTGGTATTAAAAGGATAAGTGCTCTAATAAAAAAGGCTAAATTCACCTAAATATTAAAGGTCTTTAAGGTTAAAAGAAGACAACAAAGTAAAATCTAGCTGATACATCCGAGTGAATTCCAAGTACAACTTAAAAAATCAATCAGTTCACTGTGTCCAATTTCTTTCAAGTAAGTTTATTGAATATTCGCCCCTACTCCCTTTCATACTATCTCAAAAATTCCCGGTGCTCCTTATCTCTCCTGATCGAAACAATCTAGCATCAAAAAAAAGAGGATTCTGGGTATCAGCCAAAATCCTCTGTTGATTTGTTGAGAAGCGTTGCTCATACGCTACTTTGATGATTTCAATCTTATCTCTAATTTTTCAACTCTCTCAATAATGTTTCACTCATTCTTCTCTGATTACGTAGTAAAACTTTTTATTTCCTTATTGCTTATCAACAATTTATTCGAACTCTATCAAACCAAAAAATAGTGTTCTCTAACTTCATTCGAATTAAATGGATAAAGGCTCTAATAAAAGTGGGTAAAATCACCTGAATATTAGGGGCCTTTAA